>Ga0214921_10001087_pt1 | contig 47275 bp, 40 predicted proteins | sample LL1505_MetaG_FD_177992 | JGI IMG/M metagenome (GOLD analysis project Ga0214921, IMG submission 177992) | Freshwater microbial communities from Lake Lanier, Atlanta, Georgia, United States - LL-1505 | ecosystem: Environmental > Aquatic > Freshwater > Lake | place: USA: Georgia | collected... | reverse complement strand
TGATTGTTTGAATAGAGTAACTAAGGGAAAAAGACGTAGCAGTGATGCTACACGGTTTGTATGTATGTTAGCGTATGGATACAAACCCGCCGTTGTATAAAGACACAACTCGAGGTACCGGACAACCGCCTCTGTAATGTTGTAACGCTAAGTGACTGAGTCGACTCGGATGATGACACCTCTTTGCCCTGTACGGGCAAAGTGTGACCAAACAATCTGGATGATAACTGTTTCGCTTCGCTCATCTCTTAAAAAAACAATCCATTCATGAGCGACAGCGAAATGAATAGAACTTCGTAGAAGTTCTCGATAGGTAGTTAGAACTGATCTGGCCAATCACGGAACAATGCGTGTTGTATATCGCCAGCAACAAACTGATTGAATGACTTGTGCTTTGTTTCAAGTTCTCCTTCTAATGGAGCAACACGACGAAAAGCTGAATCCATCTGGCCCATGTCTTTAAACTCCATGATGATCATCCATTCGGGCATGTCTGCGATGCTACGGAATCCCATCTTGCAACGAGTGATCCTGTAGCTCTGCATCTTGCCTTCTGCGATCAAGTGATCAAAGAAGCTTTTCATTCCATTGACCCAATCAAGGTCTGAAATGTCGCCTTCTTTGTTTGCCCATATTGTGTATAAGTCTGCCATTATCTATCCTTAAAAAAGTTTTGCATAGTGCCCTTTCTAGAAAGGTCACTGGTGATACAATGTAGCCCACCATCCCAGAAAAATCTATGTCTGAACGGTACCATGTGCGGAGTGATACCGTATCGTTCCAGTGCGCGAAACACCTTTTCGTTTTCATTGTACACTAAAACATTTTTTGGGTCAACGATCAACATGTTTAAATCAAACACTGTTTCAGCGGCATACCCTAACCAATGACTTAGATAACTGTCAATATACCTTGTTGTTTCGTCATCAATGTGTAATCCTGGTACCCACCATTTCCATCTGTGCTTGGCTTTGGCTATCTTCATGGGCGTTAAAAATGCGTTTGAGTTTGATCTACTGTCGAATGCCATGTTGTGCAAATATACAACTTCCCATCCAGGAAATGTTTTTTCGTATGTAGGAGCATCATATGCACTGACAATCAAACCAGGTGCCACTACACAGCAAGTACCATCATAGTGCCCGCCTGTGTTGACCACATGATTTCTAGTGTCAGGGAACTCTTGATCAAGATCCTTTTGATATTCTTCTATGTCAACATCCGCACGATCTGTACCGTAGTAAACATCTTTACCTAGTCGGATAACTTGTGCGCCATTGATCAACTCTGGTCTCCAGTTTGTTCGGGTTTCGTTGCCTTGTTGTTCAACATAGTCTAAGATTTTGTCGTAGCAGTTGGGTCCAGAGTATAGATTGTATTTGTTTTTTTCGTTATAAACCGATTCGTAAAACTTAGTACCAATCATGGTCATTACATCTCGTGGAGTCATAGGAGGTCTAAGAAACCGACCATTGTGTAGTGTGCCGTCTGGCAGATCAGGCCGAAGCACAGTGACTCCAAACTCCTCTAGTTTTTTCTGTATTGCAATGTAGTCTTCCTCAGTTTCAAACGCAATCTTCTCTAAGAGCAGTCTTGCTTTGAAGTTTGTGATATGACTGTAGAACTCAGGAGGATAACTGCGCCCCAACACACAGACTTCCAGTGGATCCCAGTGTTGATACACAGATAACATGTTACGTCATTGGTCCTAGTATTTCAAACCCATCTATTTCTTGCTTGTAGAGATGTGCTTGTTCCAGATAGAGATAATGGAATCCCCGAGCACGATAGATAGCGCATTCTGTTTTCATGGTTTCAATGCCCATGCGCATTTTTGGTTTGTGGTAAGTCCAGGCAAACTGCGCACATTCAGCATTGTGTTGATCATAGCGTTTGATCAGGCTGAATGCCACCAAGGCACCTGAATCAAAATATCCAATGATGTCTGTGGCTGGATCTGTGTAACGACTGTGGAACATGGGCATCACTGAAGCGAAATGCTTGTAGATGCAGTAGGTTCTATAGATTTCGTCCAGCCTGGCAATGACATCTGCGGTGGGAACAAGCAGTTGCCACTCTACCGTGGGTTCATAGTTGGTTTTTGAAAGATCTATACGAGCAAACTGATAGCTCATGATCTTGGATCCTTTCGGTGATCAAACAACACTTTGAGATAGTCTTCGGGCCAGGTCTCATAAAAACCTTTGGTGGCCATTTGTCGGGCCGCATCGTTGAGCTTGCTCAGTTGCTGTACAAATACAATGGCATACTTGCCCTGATTCATAGACACACCATTGACTATTTCTGGCGCCGCAGGGTGATCTTCCAAGGCGATTATGTCATTGGGCAACAAGTGATCAATGTTGGCTGCATTGATCTGATCGTGGAAGTCTTGATAAGACCAAGACTCAGGATCATAGGCCAAGATGATCACGTCTTTGCCGTTCATGCCGTAGAATGTGAGATCCACAAGATCCTTGAAAGGAGTGTCACCAACTACCACTTCATAGGACTGGTCCAATCGGGCTTTTCTTGCAAACGGGCAAGGAGGCCAACCACCCAGGGCAGGATGTGGTTGCTCTACAAAGCCTTCAATCCAGGCCAAGATGTCTTGTTTGATTTGATCTAAATCGTTGATGTTCATGTTAAAAGTGTGGCAATCCTGTTTTTTTGGTGGTCTCAAAGTTTTCTTTGACTATGTCACTGATGATTTCTCTCTCCATCCAGGACAAGTTCAAACCTTCTTCGTATGTTAAGCCTCCTCGCATGTACCAACACAGTTTCAACACATCTGCTCTGATGGATTTTACCTGTTTGTCGTGTTGTTCAACTATCTCAGCGATGCGCTCAGGACTCGAGGTCAGGAGGCGGATCCGAAAAAATTTGCGACGTCCATGGTGAACGGTGTTTCATATTGCTTGGTACAGCCTTGGCAGGTGATCGTCAAAGGCTTGAGCTCTGATCCAGATCTCAACTGGGTCATGTGATTTCTGATTTGATCAAAGGTTTCTTTTTCACAGTTAGTGATGTATTCTTCAATGAACTCAGATTCTACAACCACTTCCCCATCGGCTTCTATCATGGCAATGCTTTGTGCCATGGCTTTGATAGTCATGCTGGTCAACTTGGCAAAAGCCTGTGTGACTTGGCGTATTTTTTCTTCTTCGGGTATGTCAGCTGTGGGCAATACTTCCAATATCTTTTGATCCTGGAACTGTTCCAGCGAGTTTGCGTTGACTTGTTGATAACTCAACGGACGGAAATGTATGGTAACATCACCAATGCCCAGGGAGGATGAGTAATCTGGACTCTTGATCGAATCCAAAACTGTGCGTAGATCTAGGCCAAATGAGTTTTCATGTTCGCAGTGCGGACATGCACTTTCAAACTCCATTTCATGACCATAGCTGGCGATCCGGATGGCCACCAACAGCGTGTCAAGATCTATGGACGGTATGCTCCAACCATCTTTGATAGCAGGAATACAGCTAGATATAACAGTGACCACGGCCGAACCATTGAACAGCGCATCGCTGGTACGGTAAGTGATTTCGTCCATGGCAGTCATGGGATAGACTGGTAGCTCTCGGTTGGCTGGCATTTCAATGGCGCCTGGCGGATAAAAATTTCCATCCGACGGCAACTTGATGTAGATAGCAGGCTGTCTAAAGAACCTGCGCAAGGGGTTGTTAGTTTCTGGCATTTTTCCTGACCATAAATATTAGTGTACTCTTTTACTTATCTACGTAGATTATGGCTGATTTAGAAAACTCGACGGAACTGCTCAAACAAGCTCTTGACGAACTCAAGACTAACTCCACGCTCAGTGCAGGCACGATCTTGAAACTGGGCAAAGCAGCCAATGGCCTAAAACAATCAGTCAACGAATCTGAAAAAGCCATAGATTCAGAAACAGAAGCTCGTGTGTCACTGGCCAAAACACTCAAAAGTTTTGCCAAAGACATGGCCGGCGCCGCACAGGCCGCAAGAGAAAACAGAGAAGATTTCCGATCACTGAAGCCAGCAGTTGATGCATTCGGCTCGGCAGCCAAGTATGGCGCCAGCAAAGTGGGTGATGCCATCGCTGGAGTGGGTGATGCCATCAGTGGCCTGAGCACATTCCTTGGGCCCAAAGGCAAAATAATTGGTACCATTGTTGGTGGTCTCGCTGGAATGGCCGGCGAGGTAATGAAGAAGTACGGCGAAGCTGGTGTAGAATTTGCCCAGATGTACGGCAAGTTTGCGCTAGACGAAGTACAAAGAGTTTCCGGAGCATTCCGTGAAATGGCCAATGTTGGTGGCTTAGCCGGAGAAAGCATTGACGGTTTTGCCAGAGATGCCCGTGCGCTAGGCATGAGCATGGATCAATATGCCAAGCTCGTAGGAAGAAACGCCCAAGGTCTTGCGTCAGCTGGAGTCACGGTCAGCACTGGTGCCAGAACACTGCGAGACATAACCACTGCCGGCACAGAGTTTGAAGATCGATTCCTCAAGCTGGGCTACAGCTTTGAACAACAAAGTGAATTCTCGGCCAAGTTTCTAGCCACACAGCGCAACATCACTCAGCTGAATCTCAATGACACCAAAGCACTGAGCGAAGCCAATCGCAAATATCTAGAGCAAGTGGATGAACTGGCCAGACTCACAGGGCAGAGCCGAGATTCGGTGGCTGCCAAACTGGAAGCCGAAACAAGAGAACTTAGATTTGGTGCTGTGCTGGCCGATGCCCAGCGCAAAGGCACCATGGCCCAAGTGCAAAAAACTGCACAACTGCTTGAAACACATGGCAGTAAAGAAATAGCCGAAGGTTTCAAAGACATATTTGGTGGTCCAACCACTGAACGCAGTGCGGCCTTGATGGCAGCCACAAACAACAGAGCCGCTGGTATCGCGGCGGCACTGGAAAACGGCCAGATTGATTCAGCTGAAGCCATGCGACAGTTCCAAGAAGCAGTGCGACAAACATACAATGCGCTTGGTGCCACTGAGTTTGAACGCAGAGTAGGAAAACTGGGAACGATACTGGATCCTATGTTGGTAGGCATGAGAAGGATAACAGTGGCACAAAATCTCAATGCAGAAAGCGTTGGAAAAGCCACTGTAGAGCAAGACAAAGATGCCAACGCCACAGGTGAAAATGTAGAAAATCTAACCAAAGCTCAGAAGTCTCTGAGAGATTTTGCAACACAGATCGATAAAATAGTGATGGACAAACTATTTCCAACCATGGCTAAAAATGTGCAACAGCTCACGGATGTGTTGAGTGCAGGTGCCAATAAGTTAGCTGAAATATTAAAAGTTGGACAGCCTGGCAGTTCTGTTGCAACTCGCGTGCCAACTCCATCAAGCGTCGGTCCAGGCCTCACGCCACAAGCTGCCGCACAAGCTAGAGCACAAGCAGAAAAAGCCGCTGAAGAAGCCACAGCCAAAGCCAAGGCACCTGGTGCAACTCGACAGGACAGATTTGCAGCCATGGAAGCTCAAGAACAAGCACGTCGAGCTAGAATGAATGAAGAAACAGCAAGACGAAATGCTCGTACAGGAGCTCCGCCGCCTACTGTACCAGCCGCACCAGCCAGCCCAGGAGGACCACGATCAATGGCGCCAGGCGGAGATCCACTGGCAGGGTTAAACATAAAAAGTGGTGAATCTGTAGCCGGGGGCCCAGCTGATCCTAGATTGATTGAACTAGCTAAAAAAATACAGGAAATGTATCCCAGTGCTACGTTTACAGCACTTAATGATTTGTATCATCAAGAGAAGCGTCCCAACAGCAAACATGTCCAAGGCTTGGCATTGGATTTTGCTTTAAGGCCACCGCCAGGTAGCCCACAAGAAGCCGCCGCCATCAAACAGTCGTTGGCAGGTTTGGGTTTTTCTAGCGTAAAAGATGAATATTTTGCCGACAGAAACCCCTACACTAAAGGCGGACATTTCCATGCAGAGTTGGCCTACGGCGGAGTAGTCAGTGGACCAAAATCAGGTTACGCCAGTTTGTTACACGGTACTGAAGCAGTGGTTCCATTGCCAGGTGGTCGTAGCATTCCTGTGGAAATGACCGGCATGACTGACAAAATAGGAGAGCAAGTATCCTTGATGACTGCGCAGATAACGCGGTTTGATCAAATGATTAACCTACTGCAATCCAGTGTAGACACACAGAACAAGATATACCGAGCCGCCGTAGGCTAGCGGTAAATATAGCACTATGGCAGAAGATAAAAAAGGTTGGAAAAAATATTTCAAAGTGGCCAACACAGCTGGCCAGATGAGCCCCATTTCGGGCAACATTCCACGCGGTCCAAACTTTGGTACAGGCTACGGCACCGACGGTGAAGCACAGACACAGTTTGCTTTCCGTAACTATGCCAGCCGGCTGCCAGAAGTCTACACCGGTCATCCCAACAGGATGGAACGCTACAATCAGTACGAAAACATGGACGGTGATTCAGAGATCAACGCATGTCTAGACATACTGTCAGAATTTTCCACGCAAGTCTGCGAAAGCAACGGTACACCATTTGAAATAGAGTTTACAGACACTCCCACAGATCACGAAGTAGACATCATCAAAAAACAGCTACAACAGTGGTCAAGCTCAACAAGTTTGACAATCGTATGTTCAAGATGTTCCGTAATGTGCTCAAATACGGAGATCAAGTGTTTGTGCGTGATCCAGAGACATTTGAAATGTACTGGGTTGACATGACCAAAGTGGCCCGTGTGATCGTCAACGAAAGCGAAGGCAAGCGTCCTGAGCAGTACGTGATCCGCGACATCAACCCCAACTTCCAAAGTCTTGCCATTGCGGCCAAGACTACCAACGACTACAACACCCAACCACCTTCGGGCGGGTACTCAGCACCCTACAACTACACAGCACCCAACGCACCCAACTCATCAGGACAGAGCCGATTCCAAAAATCAGTGAATGAAACCTGTATAGATGCCAAGCACGTGGTACATCTCAGCCTCAGCGAAGGCCTGGATTACTATTGGCCGTTTGGTCAAAGTATCTTGGAAATGATCTTCAAGGTATTCAAGCAAAAAGAACTGTTGGAAGATGCTATCTTGATCTATCGTGTACAACGTGCTCCTGAACGCAGAGTTTTCAAGATTGACGTAGGTAACATGCCCAGCCACCTTGCCATGCAGTTTGTTGAGCGTGTTAAAAATGAAATACATCAGCGACGCATTCCATCAAACACCGGAGGTCGTGAAAACGTACTAGACACCACGTACAATCCGCTGAGTATCAACGAAGACTACTTTTTTCCGCAAACAGCTGATGGACGCGGTTCGTCAGTAGAAACACTGCCGGGTGGTGAAAACCTAGGTCAGATTGATGATTTAAAATACTTCAACAACAAGATGTGCCGCGGGTTGAGGGTTCCCAGCTCGTACTTACCCACTGGACCGGATGATTCCGATCGACCAATGAATGATGGCAGAGTGGGCACCGCTCTTATACAGGAGTATCGTTTTAACCAGTACTGTGAGCGTTTACAGAAGCAGATCTGCCAGAAACTAGACGACGAGTTCAAAATGTTCCTGCGCTGGCGCGGTTTCAACATAGACGCTGGTTTGTTTAATATTAAGTTTGCACCGCCGCAGAACTTTGCCAGCTATCGTCAAGCTGAGCTAGACACTACTAGAATGACAGCATTCCAGGGACTAGAACAGTTGCCCTATATGAGCAAGCGATTCTTGATGAAACGCTATCTTGGGCTCACAGAAGAAGAGATCAACGACAACGAACAGCTTTGGAAAGAAGAGCGTGATCAGCCTGAACTGCAAACACAAAGCGGACAAGATCTGCGTTCAGTGGGCATTAGCCCAGCTGACATCGAAGCTGACATTGGTGCCGGTGAAGAAGTGGCCGCAGCCGGTGGTGCGCCCGAAGGCGGTATCACCGCACCTGGAGCCATAGCACCTGGAGCACCTGCACCTGGTGGAGTATCACCAGCTGGCGGTGTTGCTGTGCCCACGATCTAATAAATAACAACATGCTACTACTTGAGTTTTTCCATAAAGATCCTGCGGGTTATCAAGACGTTGAAGATGATAACTCACAGCCTCAGCTTGGACAGCTACGCAAGACCAAACTTACCCTGCGCCAAATAAACAAACTGCGCAGAATGAATGATGTGCGTACCTTTGAATACAAAGAAAAGCTCAAAGACGTCAAGCGTCAGTACATGCCACCTGCCGCACCGCCTCTGTAACAGCGGTCTTATCTCGGTAGAACGTTCATTTTCTACCACTTTTACCCCATAAACCACATAGATTTTGGTGTGTGTCGTAAATATCACACAGAGCCATTACTTGGAGGAACCTCATGAATAAATTTGAACAGCTCATTGAATACGTCATTAATGACGAAGAGCAAAAAGCTCGCGATCTCTTTCACGAGATCGTTGTTGAAAAAAGCCGCGGCATCTATGAAGAATTGATGGCCGAAGAAGAAATCGAAGAAGCCAAGGACGAAGACGAAGAACTTGACGAAGCCAAGGACGAAGAACTTGACGAAGCCAAGGACGAAGAAGAACTTGACGAAGCCAAAGAAGAAGACGAAGAACTCGATGAGTCCATGATGGACGAAATGGGTGGCGATCAAGCTGACGATCTTATCGACGACATTGAAACCGAAGAACAAGGTCTTTCAATGGAAGGCGACGAAGAAATGGCTGACGAAGAAGGCGGCGAAGGCGATCTTGAAGACCGCGTAGTTGACCTAGAAGACAAACTTGACGAACTCATGGCAGAATTTGAAGCTCTAATGGGCGACGACGGCCAAGAGGGCGAAGACGAAATGGACATTGAAGTTGGTAGCGATGACATCGAAACTGACGGCATGGGCCCAGGCGAAGAAGAAACCATGGACACAGAAATCGAAACCATGGAAGGCGAAGAGTTAGAAGAAGCTATCAACTTGAAAGCCGCTCCTGCTCCTGTCAAATCCGAAGAAGGTGGAATCAACAAGAAGTCTATTGTTGCTGCCAACAGCGGAGCCAAAGGCATGGATGGTAAGCCTGTGATGAGTTCAGACACACCTGAAAAAGGTCGTCCAGCTCCTACAGCAAAAAATATCATGACTGGTGAAGTGCAAAATGCTCCTGCAAAAAGCACAGTAAAACTAAGTCCAGCTACCAAGCCACACTTAGCACAGGCCACTGGTGTAAACACCAAGAGCCCAGTAGCTTAATAGGTTAGTTCAAGGTTATGGCTCGTTACCTCAGAGAACACCTTACTTTTGATGCCGCTCAAATTGTTGTTGAGGGCACCGAAGGTAAGGACCTTTATATGAAAGGTATCTGCATACAAGGTGGAGTCAAAAACGCCAACGAGCGTGTGTATCCAGTAAATGAGATTGAACGTGCAGTCAAAACACTGAACGAACAGATCACCAGCGGATACTCAGTTTTAGGTGAAGTTGATCACCCAGATGACCTTAAGATTAACCTAGATCGTTGTAGCCATATGATCACACAGATGTGGATGGATGGCCCCAATGGTTTTGGTAAGCTCAAGATTCTCCCCACACCAATGGGTAATTTGGTACGCACTATGTTAGAAAGTAGTGTAAAACTAGGAGTTTCAAGCCGCGGTAGCGGAAACGTTAACGAGGCCAATGGACATGTCAGTGATTTTGAAATAGTCACTGTCGATGTTGTTGCCCAACCCAGTGCGCCAAACGCATATCCAACAGCCGTATACGAAGGTTTGATGAACATGAAATATGGTCATCGAGTTTTAGAAATGGCCAAAGATGCTGGTGAAGACAACAAGGTACAGAGATATTTGAAAGACGAGGTAACTCGTTTGATCAAAGATCTCAAGATTTAGGAGAAACGCATGCTAGATGCCATCAAACCGTTACTAGATAGCGACCTAATCAACGAGGAAACTCGTACAGCGATCTCAGAACAATGGGAACAAAAGCTGAACGAAGCTCGTGAGACGGTACGTGCAGAACTCAGAGAAGAGTTTGCACAACGCTATGAGCATGACAAACAAGTGATGGTGGAAGCCCTAGATCGCATGGTAACAGATGGTCTCGCCGCAGAGATCCAAGCAGTTCAAGCTGAAAAGCAAGCACTGGCAGAAGATCGCGTCAAGTTCAACGTCAAGATGAAAGAATCAGCCACAAAGTTCAACGACTTTATGGTTTCTAAACTTGCCGAAGAGATTGGCGAACTGCGTAAAGATCGTAAAGTTCATACAGAATCAATCAATAAACTTGAAAGTTTTGTAGTGAAAGCTCTTGCTCAAGAAATCCGTGAGTTTGCACAAGACAAGAAGGATGCAGTGGAAACTAAAGTCCGTCTAGTCCGTGAAGCTCGCAAACAGCTTGAGGCTTTGAAAGCACGATTTGTAAAAGAATCTGCACAGAAGATGAGCCAGTCTGTAGCCAAGCATCTCAAGGCTGAACTTAGCCAACTACAAGAAGACATCAAAGTCGCTCGCGAGAACAACTTTGGTCGTCGTATCTTTGAAGCATACGCCGCAGAATTTGGTGCAACTCACCTCAATGAGAACGCAGAAATTCGTAAGCTCAACAGCATTATCGCTGGCAAAGATCAGAAGTTGGCAGAAGCCATCAAGTTCACCGAGAAGGCCAAAACCCTCGTTGAATCAAAAGAACGCGAGATTCGCATAATCAAAGAATCCAATGAGCGCACCAAGCTCATGGACGACTTGCTTGGACCTTTAAACGAGGAAAAAGCCGGTGTTATGAAGAATCTGCTAGAAAACGTTCAAACATCCCGTTTGAAGAACGCTTTCGAAAAATATTTGCCAGCTGTGCTTGCAGATAACAAACCAGCAAAAGCTAAGTCAGTGATTGCTGAAAGTGTTGTCGAAGTCACTGGTGATAAATCTGCAAAGGTTGTAGCGGAAGATCGCAGTAATGTGATTGACCTCAAACGCCTGGCAGGGCTTTAATCTTAGGAAGGAAGAAGGAGACATTATGTCACAAGAACTACTAGAAAGCCGTTGGGATGAGACCAAAGAAGCCCTCATGGAAGGTTTGCAAGGTTCTCGCCGCAACACAATGGGTGTTGTCCTCGAAAACACCCGTAAGTACCTGAAAGAGAATGCTTCTGCAGGCTCAACCGTTTCAGGTAACATCGCAACATTAAACCGTGTGATTCTGCCAGTTATCCGACGTGTTATGCCAACCGTTATCGCTAACGAGTTGGTTGGCGTTCAGCCAATGACAGGTCCAGTTGGACAGATCCACACATTACGTGTACGTTATGCACAGAGCTTGACAGACAACTCAGCCGCACAAACATCAGTTACAGCTGGTGAAGAAGCACTGAGCCCATTCAAGATTGCTCAAGCATACTCAACAGTGCCTAAGGATACTGGCACAGCTACCAATTACACTGGTGCCGCTACTGCTACCCTTGAAGGTAACGGTGGTAAGCAAATCAGCGTTCAGATCTTGAAGCAAGCTGTTGAAGCTAAAACACGTAAGTTACAAGCTCGTTGGACATTTGAAGCCGCACAAGATGCACAAGCTATGCATGGTATTGATATCGAAGCAGAAATTATGGCTGCTTTGGCACAAGAAATCACAGCTGAAATCGACCAAGAGATCCTCTTGTCGCTCCGCACTTTGGCCGCAACAGAGTTCACATACAACCAAGCTACAGTTTCAGGTACAGCTACATTCGTTGGTGACGAACATGCCGCATTGGCAGTTTTGATCAACCGTGTTGCTAACTTGATCGCTCAGCGTACACGTCGTGGCGCTGGTAACTGGGCAGTTGTATCCCCAGCTTCATTGACTGTACTCCAGTCAGCAACAACTTCTGCTTTTGCTCGCACCACAGAAGGCACATTTGAAGCACCTACAAACACCAAGTTTGTTGGTACATTGAATGGCGCTATGCGTGTGTTCTGCGACAGCTATGCCAATGACAGCACTCCTGTTTTGGTTGGCTACAAAGGCGCAAGTGAAACAGATGCAGCCGCATTCTACTGCCCATACATCCCATTGATGTCAAGCGGTGTTGTACTTGATCCTACAACATTCGAACCAGTCGTGTCATTTATGACTCGCTATGGTTACATCGAACTTACTAACACAGCAAGTTCGTTTGGTAACGCTGGTGACTATGTTGGTGAGATCGCTGTATCGAACCTCAGCTTCAGCTAATCCAAACACGAAAGTGTTTCGATCTCAAAAACCCGCTTCGGCGGGTTTTTGTTTGACATAAGTACGGCCATGCAAGACTTACATTGGCGTTATAACTTCAACACCTCTGAGTTTGACTTTGTTGAAAACAATCCTAACCAGCACTATGAACCACTGTTGAAGCATGTCCATAGGCCTACCTTGGTCATTGACATCAATCTCGTACCAGCCAGTGATCTTGAACGCTATGCCACAGACGTATTGGATCGTGCATCGGCCAGCATGATACGTTTTGATCAGATCATATTTGATGGCACACAAGATCCTGTCAACGACTATCAAGAAAAAGTCAAGATACTTGATGCTTTTGCCAACACCAAAGGCATCAACACTTATCTCGGTCTGAGCCAGTTTGATTTGCGATCGCACAAACACCTTAAAGAAATAAACTATCCCAGCTGGTTATTTGTTTTTAAAAAACAACCTTTGCCTGACTGCAACTTTGGAGAACGGCAGTATGCTTTCAGCTGTCTCAACAGGAATCCCACATTCCACAGATTGATTTTCTATACCTTGATCAAGCAAGCAGGACTGCTAGACCAGTTTATCTATACGTTCTATGATTGTTGTCCCTATCAAGGGTTTAAAATGACTGCGCATCATTATCGCAACATGCGAGGCTTTGTCAGTGCAGAACTATACAATCATTGTCTTGACAGTCTGTCAGACTTTCCCATAAGCTGGTCAAGTGAACAGCAAGGGATCAACGATCACACTATCAATCATCCAGCCTATCGTGACACCTGGTGTAACATAGTGACAGAGACATCAGCAGTGGTCAGCTTTACCAGTGAGAAGATATGGAAGCCCATAGCCGCAGGGCAACTGTTCATGATAGTGGGAGCCACTGGCACTGCATCTTGGCTAAAACAGTTGGGGTTTCACACCTTTGACGATGAATATGATCTCAAGCACAACTTGTCCAGCAGACTTGAAATGATAGTGCAAAGACTACAAGAACGATCACAAGATCCACAGGCCTGGTATCAGGCCAACAGGTTCCAGATAGAACACAACTATCACTGGTTCCGTTCAGGCAACGTAGAGAAAAACATACTAGATCCGTTGGTTACCCAGCTGAATCAGGTCTAGATCATAAATACTCTTACACAACGTAATAATGCGTTTTATGCGGCAACCACCGCGTAGTGGCTAGAACCCACATCGGACTTCTTTAAGGAGAAAACAAATGGGACGTCCTCTCAAAATCCAAAAATACGGTACCGCTCAAGGTATCACATATCCAAACAACACCACAGCCAATCAACCAGCAGCCGGTGTGCCAGTTGACCAAGGCTTTCCTCCATTCAGCTCGCTGACCGATCCTGTACCTCCCACAGGTGGAACCAATCCTGCATGGACAGGCGTCGTGGGTGGAGCCAAAAGTGCCGCACTCAGCGCATCATATCCTATCGTTAAATGTGAAGTTTATATAGCTAATAGTTACAGCGGACAAACTCCCGGTGTGATTTTACGCCAGAAAGGTGCTCACAAGTATCTAGTGGCTACCACAGCCGGCATCGATCCTGCCAATACAGTGATTGGTCAAGGTGTAGCTTTGCGTATCCTTACAGTTGGTGATACCAACTGGAATGCCATGGGCTTGGTTGGTACAGCCGCAGTTGGTGCAGTGTTTACTCCCACAGCAGCCGCCAGCGCAGGTACTTCAGGCACAGCACAAGAAGTTGGTGTGTGCGTGTTGACCAGTGACCTTACCCCTACTTCAGGGTTAATGAGCATCAGTTACTTCCAAGGTGATTCCAGCGAAGTTGCTATTTCTAAGTTGACCAACAAGTTCTTGTTGAACTGGAACAACTTCCAGAATGCCGCAGGAACTTCATTGACATCCTACGCTGACGGTGGCAACAATGCAGGCCCAGTCAACTACACCGGAGAAGGTGAGTTCCTTACAAACTTCTTCACAGACGAAGGTTCTATGCCCAAGTCTGGATCAGAGCAAAATGCTTCTCTCAACTTGGCAATCGTCGAAAACTATACTTCTTAATCTTAGGCAACCTAAAATCCTCACAGCTATATACTGTGAGGATTTTTTATGACCATAGCGATCGTTCTTGGCAACGGCCGGAGCAGACAAGGCATTGACCCTAACATTTTAAAACAGCATGGCACAGTATATGCTTGCAACGCTGTGTACAGAGAGTTCACACCTGACGTGCTGATAGCCACGGATTTGCCCATATCACAGGCCATACAAGAGTCTGGTTATGCGCTCAAACATCGATTCTACACTCGCAAGCCCATGGAAGGGCTGGGAGCGCAACGACTGACCAAAGAATACTATGGATTCAGTTCTGGACCAAATGCAGTGGGACGTGCTTGTTTAGACGGCTATATCAGAGTCTACATGCTGGGCTTTGATCTTGGCACCACCAACGGGCAGTTTAACAACGTCTATGCTGACACAGAATTCTACAAAAAAAGCACAGCGCCTCCAACATTCAGCGGTAACTGGGTCAAGCAGATAGCACAGATCTGCAAGGATTATCACACACGCGAGTTCATACGTGTGATGGGTCCTGAAAGTGCCACCATACCTACGCTGGATGCCATACCAAATCTCAAAAACATGGCAATTCTGGATTTCAAAGACCGCATAAATACGTCAAGAGGCCTGCTATGACATCATATAAACGCATTGATGGTGATTACTATATCACCACTATAAATCCAGGGGACAAAGTCTACATCCAGACAGACGAAGTGGATGTGGCCGGTAACCTTACGGTTTCGGGTAACTTGACATATATCAACGTTACAGAGCTCAACGTCACTGATCCATTTATTCTTGTCAATGCGTCAAACACAGCTACGTATTCATCAAACTCAGGTTTGCTCACACACAAGACCAGCTCAGACTATGCTGGTATCCGCTACAACAATAACTCGGGCAGTTGGGAAGTCAGCACCAGCACAGGTTCATCTGGAACAACAGGTTCTTGGTTGCCCATCATTGCAGGCGGTATCACGGCCGCAGGCGCCAACACTGAAATACAGTACAACAATGGCGGTGTGCTTGGTGCTAACTCAGCATTCAAGTTTGACTATGCTACCAGCAGATTGACTGTTGGTGGTACTGTGGCATTGGGATACACAAGTGTTCCTCCAACTGTTGTAGCCAACGCTGCCACTATGGTTGCAAACGTTCCTGGCAGTGGCGGAACTGGTATCTATTTTAACAACAATAGCAATCAAGATGAGCTGATCAGCAAGAGCAAGGCCATAGTGTTTAGTATCATATTCTAAGGAAAAGACAATGACGATTCAAGTAGGTAACGTAACAACAGCAGCCGCATCGGTTTATACCAGTACAGGCAACACAGCCATAACTTTTTTGAGTCTGTGTAACTATTCAGCCAGCAACGTCACAGCCAATGTGTACGTAGTGCCCAGTGCAGGTTCACCAGGTAACTCAAATATAATTCTCAAAAGTATCAACATCACTACTGGCGACACTTATCAGCTCTATGCTGGTTCAGAAAAACTGCTGTTGAACAATGGTGACTCATTGCAAGCCAATGCCAGTGCTAACAATTCGATCACCACAGTCACAAGCTACACTTCAATCTAAATGGGATACTTTGTCAAAAACCGCCAACTACAAAGCGGTAGTTCCAGCATTGTAGTTCCAGTGGGCGACAGCGCAGATCGTCCAGAAGCACCTGTTTTTGGCAGTTTTCGATACAACACAGACATAGGCACCCTGGAGTTTTTCAACGGTGTCACATTCAAACAAGTAGGTCTGGGCGGCGAACTCAATGTCGATGTATATTCAGCCACAGGCGATGGATCTACGCTGACATTTAGCCTGGGTAATACTACAGCAATAACAGCTGACAATCAAGTGATAGTGTTTGTTGGCTCGATATATCAAGCACCAACCACAAACTATACCATCACAGGAGCGGGTTATGACATCACTTTTGGGTCAGCACCGCCTGATGGTGAACCTATAAACGTCATCAGAAACCTCGTCGCACCCACTCAGCCCTAGCCCATAAATACTAAAAAGGGTGATCAATGGCGATTCAAAGAGTTTCCGGCAACATTCTGCAGGACAACCTGCAACGTGGCGCTAATCTAAGCATTCAAGGTAATCTAGCCTACTTTGACGTGACCAACAATCGCGTTGGCATCCTCACGTCGTCGCCCCAGGACGAGTTCAATGTCATAGGTGTGGCCAACGCTTCAAATGTACGCATCACATCGGCCACTGCCAATGGTGTTTTCTATGCTGGTAACACTCTTCTTGCCCTGACAAACTCTGGATTTACCTATGATGGCACCAATGTTGACGTTGTTGCAAACCTTACAGCAGGCAACCTCATATCCGAAGGTGCTGTCATAGGCAATGTTGAGATCAGCGGAAACCTTGTAGTAGTAAATCTCACAGTCACCAACACTCTTTTGGGTAATATTATTTCTGCATCTGGCAACGTCACAGGTGCAAATATCATATCCAATGGAGTAGTCCAAGGATCAACGGCCAATATCACTGGAAACATCACAGGTGGTAATGTTTCTTCTGGCGGTATCGTATCAGCCACTGGTAATATCACAGGGGGCAACTTAGTTTCAAACGCCAGCATATCTGCAGCCACAACCATATCAGCCACGGGTAACATCACTGGTGGCAACATTATATCCAATGCTGGCATATTTGGGACCACAGCCAACATCACAGGAAATATCACCGGAGGCAATGCTTCAATCTCAGGATTGATCAATGTCACAGGCAATATCACCGGAGGTAATCTTATATCCAATGCTGGCATATTTGGAACCACTGTTACAGTCACAGGCAATGCATCAGTTGGAAATCTAACCATAACCAGCACCACTGCCAACAGGATACTCTACACTGATTCTAATAAAAACGTTGCTACAACAAACAATCTAACATTTGATGGATCGTCATTGGTGTTGACAGGTACAGCCAATGTCAGTGCCAATCTATTTGCTGGCAATGTTTACAGTGCAGGGTTGATCAATGCTGTAGGCAACATCACTGGCGCCAACGTAGTGGCCAACGGTAATGTCAATGGTAATAATTTTAATGCTACCAAAGAACTCTATGTAGGCGGTAATGCCATCATTGATGGCAACCTCACGATTAACGGCGACCTGGTCTATGAAAATGTAACCACACTGGCCGTTGAAGATCCAATCATATCCATGGGTCGAGGAGCCAATAATACTCCTTTGGTAGCCAATGATGGCAAAGACCGTGGCGAACAACTTTGGTATTTTTCAGGATCAGAAAAATCAGCATTCATTGGCTATGACAACTCAGCTGGTAATCTCATAGCCGCAGTAGATGTTGCTATAGCCAACGAAATAGTCACTGTCAATCAGTATGGTACCTGGCAAGTAGGAAACATCTATGCCCAGTCAGCCCTGATAACTGGCAATGTCAGTTTTGGTAATATATCAACCACAGGACAGATCAGTGCCACTGGTAATATCACAGGCGGTAACTTGGTATCCAACGCCATGGTATCAGCAGCCACCACAGTCAATGCCACTGGCAACATCACTGGCGGTAACTTGGTATCCAATGCTTCTGTATCAGCCGCAACTACCATATCAGCCACAGGCAATATCACAGGAGGCAACTTAGTTTCAAATGCTTCTGTATCAGCCGCTACCACCGTATCAGCCACAGGCAATATCACTGGCGGTAATCTAGTAAGCAACGCCGCAATCAGCGCCGCAACCACAGTCAATGCCACTGGCAATATCACTGGTGGTAATCTAGTAAGCAACGCTTCAATAAGCGCGGCTACCACTGTATCAGCTACAGGTAATATCACAGGTGGTAATCTTGTATCCAATGCCGCTATCTCGGCAGCGACTACTGTGTCAGCCAATGGTAACGTCACAGGTGGTAATCTCATATCCAATGCAAGGATCACAGGAACCACTTTAGACATCTATGGCGATGCGTTAGTAGCTGGTAACTTGACAGTTCAAGGCAACTTGACTTATATCAACATTGATGATTTACGAGTTGAAGATCCAATCATCCAGTTGGGTGGTGGAGCCAATGGCAATGCATTGGTCACAAATGACGGTAAAGATCGTGGTACACTCCTAACATATTATACCACAGCACAAGGAAATGCATTTGTAGGTTGGGACAACTCATCAGGCAATATGATTGTTGCCAGCAACGTTGCCATCGCCAACGAAATCATTACTGTCAATCAGTTTGGTACATTCCAAGCAGGTAATGTTTGGGCCGAATCTGCTGTCATTGTTGGAAATGTCAGCTTAGGCAACGTATCAACACCCGGTCAGATCAATGCCACTGGCAACATATCAGGTGGTAATCTCATATCCAATGCCAACATATCAGCCGCATCATTTATATTTGCCACGGCTAACATTGTGGGTGGCAACTTGGTATCTAATGCCAACATATCAGCGGCCAGTGCTATTTCAGCCACTGGCAATATCACTGGTGGCAACTTAGTTTCAAATGCCAACATATCAGCGGCCACTGCTGTGTTTGCCAATGGCAACATCACTGGTGGCAATATTATATCAAATGGATTTGTCAGTGTAGCTACTACAGTCAGTGCCACTGGCAATATCACTGGTGGTAATCTTGTATCCAATGCCGCTATCTCGGCAGCTTCTACAATCAGTGCAACTGGCAATATCACTGGCGGTAACATTGTCTCTAATGCTTTGGTCACGGGTGCCAATGTTCAAGTTACAAGTCTAACCCCCAATAGAATAGTTTACGTTGGAGCCAACGATTATCTAGTTGACACAGCAAATCTCAACTTTGATGGAGCCAATCTTGTACTGATAGGTTCAGCTAACATTGACAACATTCGCTTTGATGGTACGACCATCACCAGCAACGCCAATCTTTCCATCACTGCCACATCAGGAAACTTATTGTTGACTCCTGGATCAACTGGAGTAACGCAGATCAGCTCAACCACAGCACTCACAATGCCTGTGGGCAATACTGCACAACGTCCAGCATCTCCAGACCAAGGCGCTGTACGATTCAATAGTACCACATTAGTGTTAGAAGTGTGGGATGGCACACAGTGGGATGTAGTTGGACAGGATCTAGCCATATTGACCAGCCAGATCATAAACGGTGATGGCACAACCACAGTATTCTCTCTCAACGAAACCACAACATCAGGCGGCATACTGGTCAGCATCAACGGTGTGAGCCAGATTCCAGATCAGTCCTATGGCGTGGTCGGCAATGTGATCACCTTCTCAGAAGCACCACAGGTATCAGATGCTGTTGAAGTACGTTTCTTGACACAGATACAAACTGTTACAGAGATTACCAATACTGCAGGTAACTCCATTGTTGGGGTGCAAGCCAATGCGTCTCAAGTCAATATCACCGGTAACTTGTTGCCCACAGCCAATGTAACGTATAATCTTGGCAGTCCAACTCTGCGTTGGAAAGACGGATATTTCAGCGGAAATTCTATCACGCTAGGCAATATAATACTCAAGAATACATCAGGTAACACCTTGGCATTCTTTGGTCCAGATGGAACTACTCCAGGAACATTGAGTTCCAATAACGTCGATACCACACAGATATCCAATGGCACAAGTAATGTCCAAACACTGTCTTCGGGATCAGTGACTGTTGGAGCAGGTGGCAATGCCAATGTGGTAATAGTGTCCAACGGATCTGTTACAATCAAAGGAGATTTGTTAAATGGACAAGCCAACGGTGTGGGCAACATCGGCAATAGTTCAACTTATTTCAACACAATATTTGCCAAAGCCACATCAGCGCAATATGCTGACTTGGCAGAATATTTTGAAGCAGATCAAGAGTACGACACAGGAACAGTGATGATTTTTGGTAGCAACACAGAAATCACACAGTCCACACAGTATGCAGATCAGCGACTGGCAGGCATCGTATCAACAGATCCAGCATTCGTGATGAATGCCACACAGCCCAACTCTTTGCCCATCGCCATGGCAGGGCGTGTGCCTTGCTGGGTCATTGGCCCTGTTGCAAAAGGCGATATACTGACCACAAGTTCCACAGCAGGACACGCTGAAAAACTCAGCAACTCAGATTGGAAACCAGGTGTTGTAGTAGGCAAATCGCTGGAATCAGTACCTGCAGGCCAGCATAAAATCATGGTCGTGGTAGGTGCGTGGTAAAAACCACCCACGAAACCATTTTTTAAATCGCCGCTAAATATAATCATAACGCGGAGCGACACGATTTATGCCTATTACACGGATTAAAAATAACCAAGTTACCGATGCATCTACCGGTAACGTCTATCTGGGTATCAATGCCGCAGTAAAACTGCAGGATTACTCAGTGACAGCAGGCAAAATTGCCAACAGCTTGGTCTACGGATCAGATCTCACAGTCAGCGGTAACTTAACAGTCAACGGTACTACCACAACCATTGACACAGTTAGCGTTGTTATTGAAGATCCTATACTGTATTTGGCAGCCAATCAAACAGGTGCTCCCAGTTTAGACATTGGTTACATCGGTGAACGTGGTACCAGCCAAAACATCGCGTTTGTCTGGGACGAATCTGCAGGTGAGTTTGTCACAGTTTATACCAACGACACAACTACTAACACCACTGTAACTATCTCCAGTTACGCTGACTTCCACACCAACAATGCCAACATTGGTGGCAACTTAACAGTCAATGGCACGACCAATCTCGTAGGCAACATCACGCTGGCCAACATTTCCGCTTCTGGTCAGATCAACGCCACAGGTAATATATCAGGTGGCAACTTGGTTTCAAATGCTAATATATCTGCCGCTAGTGCTATCAATGCCACCGGCAACATCACTGGTGGTAACTTAGTTTCAAATGCCGCTGTCAGTGCCGCTACCACTGTGTCTGCTACAGGTAATATCACCGGTGGTAACCTCGTATCCAATGCCGCTATCACTGCGGCAACTACATTGAGCGTCACTGGTAATGCTAACTTAGGCAACCTGGGCACAGGAATAATCACTACCACAGGCAACATAACCAGTGCTGGAAACATCCAGGCTGGTAACTTGATTTCTAACGGTGCGGTGATTGGTAATGTTACTATCTCAGGTAATCTGAGTCTTGGTAACCTCAGCGTCACTGGTGTGATCAATACCACAGGCAACATCACAGGTGGTAACCTCGTATCTAACGCGGCCGTGTCGGCCGCTACCACTGTGTCAGCCACTGGTAACGTCACAGGTGGCAACATTATATCCAATGCCGCTGTGGTAGCCACAGGAAACATCACTACCACTACAGGAAACATACTTGGTGGCAACATTGCCACAACTGGTGTGATCAATACCACAGGCAACATCACAGGTGGTAACCTCGTATCTAATGCCGCGATCTCGGCAGCGACTACCATATCAGCCACTGGCAACATCACAGGTGGTAACTTAATATCAAATAGTTTGATACAAGGTTCAAACCTTAGTGTCACAGGCGACGCATTGGTCGCAGGTAACTTGACAGTCCAAGGTAACTTGACTTACATCAACATTGACGACTTACGAGTTGAAGATCCAATCATCCAGTTGGGTGGCGGAGCCAACGGCAACGCACTCACAACCAACGATGGTAAGGATCGTGGCGTGTTAATGACCTACTACACCACAGCGCAAGGCAATGCGTTCATGGGATGGGATAACTCATCCGGCAACATGATTATTGCTCCCAACGTTGCCATTGCCAACGAAGTTATCACAGTCAATCAATGGGGAACTTTCCAAGCTGGTAACGTTTATGCCACAGGCAATATCACTGCCACAGGAAACATTGCTGGTAACTTTGTAGCACCTGGATCCAACACTCAGGTCATGTTCAACAACAATGGCTTGATTGCTGGCGATTCAGGCATGACCTACAATGCCACAACAGATGCATTGACAGTAGTTGGAAACATTGCTGGTGGAAATCTTTCAACTGGTGGTCAGGTAACTGCCACAGCCAATATCACTGGTGGTAACTTGACCACCACAGGTACAGCTAACATTGGAACACTGATAGTCACTGGCACAAGCACACTGACAGGCAACGTCACAGGCAACCTAAATGTCACTGGTAATATTGCAGGCGGAAACATTCTGACCAACGGTCAAATGATTGCTGTAGGTAATGTCACAGGTGGCAATATCATTACCACAGGCAACGTCAACGGTGGCGGGCTCTATATCACCGGTAACGGTACAGTGCTGGGCACATTTACATCAACCAGCAACATTGTTGCCAACGTATCAGGTATTTTCTACGGTAACAGTGTAACAGGTAATGCCGCTCTGTTTGCAGGTGTTCCTGGATTTACCACACTGGGTTCCAACGTTGTTGTTCAGTTTGCTGGTAACGTCAACAACTACAGCCAGATCAACTTTGAAAACACCAACTCAGGTAACAGAGCTTCTACAGATTACATCCTGACCAACGATCAGGGCACAGACTCCACATACTTTGCTGACTGGGGTATTGCATCTAGCAACCACGATGATCCTGCTTTCTTTGGCGACACCGGCACCAAGAACGATTCCTACTTGTATGTCGTTGGTAACAGCTCTACTGGCTCAGGTAGCCAAAACGTTGGTAACTTGATATTAGGTTCAACCAACGGCAACGTCAAGACCTTCGTTGGTAACACAGCACAGGCCAACGTGATAACCACAGCGGCCACAACAGGTTTCTACATTGAAAAAGGTAACCTGTATACTGCCAACATTACTACAACAGGCAGTCGTATCACAGTCAACAACGGTGCCAGTGACATCGACTTTGCAGTCAACGGCACCACAGCCAACTTAATCTATGTTGATGCTGGAACAGGAACAACCAGTTTTGGCAACTCAACGCAGACAACAGGTGCTGGCGTGGCGTTTAACTACACCAACTCTATCCTGGCTCCTGTGGGTAACACAGCACAACGCCCTACAGGTGTTGCTGGTATGGTACGCTTCAATACTACAACATCAAGTTTGGAGTTCTATGATGGTACACAGTGGCAGTCAACCGGTACTATTTTTACAGTGGTGCAGAGCCAAACATTCAACGGCGATGGAACCACGGTAAACTTCACGATCAACTCTGGCTACACCACGGTCAGCTGTTTGGTCAGCATCAACGGTATCTTGCAGGTACCCGTTACTGCCTATGCAGTGGCAGGAACTACACTGACATTTACTGAAGCTCCTGCTGTGGGTGACTTGATTGAAGTCCGTGAAATCGTCACAACTGTTGCAGTCAAAGGTATTACCAATGCCAACGGTTCAGCAGTGATTGAAGTTTCTGATTCAACAACCTATATTCAGACTACTGGTAACATCATACCAGCGGCCAACGTAACATACAATCTTGGAGCACCAACTGCTCGATTCAAAGACTTGTATCTTGCAGGTAACTCTATCACCCTGGGCAATATTATATTGACCAACACTTCGGGCAATACATTGTCCTTTACAGGTCTAGATGGTACAACTCCAGGTACATTGAGCTCTAACAACGTTGATACAACCAGCATTGCCAATGGTTCAGCCAATGTACGCACATTCAACAATGCCAACGTGGTAGTCAGCGCAGGCGGCACAGCCAACGTACTGTTGGTACAAAGCACAGGCGCTACAATCACTGGTGACTTGACTGTTACAGGTAATGCTACGTTGTCAGGTAACATTATTGGTGATAGAGTAGTCAATGGAACTACATCCATTGAAATCCAAACCACTAACGGCAATGCCAACGTATCCATTGCAGGAACCTCAAACGTAGCTGTCTTTACTTCTACTGGTATGGTGCTCAAAGGAGACCTACTCAATGGTCAATCCAACGGTGTTGGTAATATTGGTAACTCAACCACATACTTTAACACAGCGTTTATCAAAGCTACATCGGCACAGTACGCTGACTTGGCAGAAAACTACGAAGCAGATGCCGCATACGAACCAGGAACAGTGCTGTGCTTTGGTGGAGTCAAAGAAGTCACACTCTGTACCGAAGCAGATTGCACCAGCGTAGCGGGCGTGGTATCTACCAATCCTAGCTACTTGATGAACTCAGGACAAACTGGTGCGTATGTTGCGGCCGTGGCCTTGCAAGGTCGTGTACCTACTAAAGTAACTGGACAGGTACGCAAAGGTGACTTGATGGTCGCTGCCGGAGACGGCCGTGCGCAAGCCAATAACAATGCCCGTGCAGGCACTATCATTGGTAAATCTCTGGCAGACTTTGATGGTCAAGACGGTGTGATTGAGGTCGTTGTAGGACGAGTTTAATCCGCGTGTTCACGCATGAAAATAGGGCTATTCGTGGCCCTATTTTTTTCCATAAATATTGGGTAGACTAAGGTAAAAAATGGGATTAACTAGACCTCGTGCCGCGCAGATATACGACATCGACTATAAACAGGCGGTGCGTGTAATAACCACGACCAATATCACCCTGTCAGGCGGTGCCCCCACAGTGGTTGATGGTGTTACTTTAAGTTTAAACGATCGCATCCTAGTCACAGGGCAAAGCACAGCCAGCCAAAATGGTATCTATTATGTGTCAACTCTAGGCACAGGTGCCAACGGAACTTGGACTAGGTCCAAAGACACAGATGCCACCGGTGAACTGCTGTCTGGCACCATTGTCATGGTCACAGAAGGCACCACCTATGCAGATACTTCGTGGAAACTCACAACCAATGATCCCATAACCATTGGTACCACAGCACTGACATTTGAAATCAACACTGGTAATGCGTTTGGTGTGATTTCTGCCAACGGTACCAGCGTGGTTGCTAATTCTGCCACTGGTACAGTGACCTTTAGCACAGCCAATAACTTAATAATAACAGGCAATGCCGCTTCTGACTCTATAACGTTTGAAGTAAGCCAAAGCCCCAACATCACAGGAACCTTGACAGTATCGGGTGTGATAGGCAGTAATCTGATACCCAGTGCCAACATTACCTATAACTTAGGTAATACCACAAATCGTTGGAAAGATATCTGGTTGTCAAACTCAACCATCTATCTTGGCAATGCTCAGATTTCTGCCAATGCCACTTCTCTGATATTAACCAATCCACAAGGTGCGCAAACTGTATTATCAGGTACGACCCCAGACATAAGTGCAAGCACAGTCACAGCCACAGGCAACATCACTGGTGGTAACTTAACCACCGCAGGTACAGCTAACATTGGTACGCTGGCAGTCACTGGCAACGAAACTGTTGCTGGCACCAGTACCGTGACTGGTAATATCACTGGCGGCAACTTAAAAACTTCAGCAGTGACCATTGGAAGCACAGGTGCCATTTCTGGAGTTACCACGATCAACGCAAGTGGTAATGCCAACGTTGGGAACCTAGGCGCCACCAATGCTGTACTAGCAGGATCACTCACAGGCGTAACAACAATCAGTGCGTCGGGCAATGCCAATGTTGGTAACCTAGGCGCGACTAATGCTAATCTTTCAGCCATCACTGTCACAGGCAATGCCAATGTAGGTAACATTGGTACTACTGCTATTGTGGCCACTGGTGCTATTTCGGGTGCAACTACATTAAGTGTAACTGGAAACGCTAACGTAGGCAACCTGGGTGCGACCAATGCCAATCTTTCAGCCGCCACCATCACTGGCAATGCCAATGTTGGTAATCTAGGAGCCACTGCCATAGTAGCCACAGGTGCTATTTCAGGTGCAACCACTCTAAGTATTACAGGCAACGCCAACATTGGAAACTTAGGTACCGCGGCCATAGTAGCTACAGGTGCCATCTCAGGTGCAACTACATTGAGCGTTACTGGCAATGCCAATGTGGGCAATCTGGGTGCTACCAACGCCAATGTCACTGCCATCACGGCCACTGGCAATGCCAATGTGGGCAATCTAGGTACAGCAGGTTTGGTCGTTGCCACAGGCAATGTCACAGGTGGTAATCTTGTGACCGCAGGTCAGGTAACAGCATCAGGCAATATCACAGGCAACTACTTGTTGGCCAACATTACATTTGCCAGCGGATACAACACAACTCGACTATTCAACGGTACCAGTGAAGCTAACATCGGTACATCAGGTGGCAACGCCAACATCACCATTGGTGGAGTTTCCAATGTAGCAGTATTCAGCACAGTAGGCGCCAACATCACAGGCACACTGGGAGTAACAGGCAACATCACAGGTGGTAACGTATCTGGAACGCTGTTGACCGGCACACTGACCACTGCCGCTCAGCCCAACGTTACATCTGTTGGTACACTGACCAGCTTAACTGCCACGGGCAACGTTACCGGTGGTAACTTGATCACAACTGGTACAGTATCAACAGGTACATTAACTACCAGCGGCAATGCCACTGTGGCAGGCAATCTCACAGTCAGCGGCAATGTAATATCTGTCAACGTCACAAACTTAAACGTGGTTGATCCTATCATTGGTATAGGTCGCGGTGCTAACGACACACCACTCACTACCAATGATGGGAAAGATCGTGGCGAACAACTTTGGTATTATACCACATCAGAACAATCTGCGTTTATCGGCTACAAAAACTCAACTGGTAAACTCATAGCCGCTACCAATGTTAGTGTGTCGGGCGAAGTAGTAACCGTTAACAGTTATGGTAACTTGGTAATCGGCGGACTTGAAGCCACCACAATCTCTGCCACAGGTAATGCCAACGTTGGTAACCTTGGAACCGCAGGACAGATCACTGCCACAGGTAACATCACTGGCGGTAACGTAACCACCGCAGGCAATGTCACAGCCGCGTATTTCTTAGGAAACGTTAGCCAAGCATCTGGTATTTTTGCCACAAAGATTTTTAACGGAACATCTGAAGCCAACATTGTTAGCTCAGGTGGTAACCTAGCAGTTACGATTGGTAGTACACCCAATGTAATGGTTGTATCAAGCACAGGAGTAGCAGTCACTGGAACATCGACGGTAAGTGGCAACGCTAACGTAGGCAACTTAGGCACATCAGGATTGATTACGGCTACAGGCAATGTCACTGGTGGCAATCTTGTAACATCTGGATTGGCCAGCATTGGCAGCACACTCAGCGTTACTGGCAATGCCAATGTGGGTAATCTAGGTGCTACCAATGCTAACTTGTCTGCTGTCACAGTCACAGGCAATGCCAATGTGGGTAATATTGGTGGTACCAGTGCAGTATTCACCAACTTAACCGGCACATTAACCACAGCCGCTCAACCTAACATTACATCAGTGGGAACACTTAGTTCTCTAAGTGTCACTGGTAATATCACAGGCGGTAATCTCAGCGGAACATTGGTCACTGGTACACTGACCACTGCCGCTCAACCCAATGTTACATCAGTTGGTAGTTTAACTTCTTTAACAGTGACTGGTAACGCCAACGTTGGTAATCTTGGTACGTCAGGACTAATCACAGCCACTGGCAATGTCACTGGCGGTAACTTGACCACCACAGGTACAGCTAATATTGGTACACTGGCAGTAACTGGAAGTGAGACTATAGCCGGTACTAGCACAGTTACAGGAAACATCACTGGCGGTAACTTGATCACAGCCGGACTGATTTCTGCCACAGGTAACATCACCGGCGGAAACATACTTGGTAATGGTCGCAGTTTGACTGGCATCAATGCGTTCAGTACTATTTCAATCACAGGGCAAAGTGATGTAGTTGCTGACAACATAGCCGATACACTGACACTAGTAGCAGGTAACAACATATCTATTACCACTAATGCTACCACAGACACTATCACGATTTCTTATTCGTCTGGCGGCACAGGACAGAGTCCGTTCCTGACCAATCCTAACGATTTTGGACTTATAACTGAAGCGTACACTGATAGCCAGGATCTTGGGTCGATCACAGAAGCTTCAAGTCAAAACATTGATCTGGGTACTTTGGTAACCAGCGGCTTGATCTACCCAGATCAGTTAGTGTTACCCACATATACCGTGGCTACGCTACCAAGTGCTACTATCCCAGCACAGTTTATCTATGTAAGTAACGCCGCAAATGGCGCGATCACTGCTTTTAGCGACGGTACTAACTGGCGTCGCACCAGCGATAGGTCAATAGTTACCTAACTAAATATGATACAGGAATAACACATGGCAACCCAGATACAATATCGTAGAGGAACATCAGCGCAGACAGCGGCTTTTACAGGCGCTCTGGGTGAAATCACGGTTGATACAACCAACAAAATCGTGGTAGTTCACGATGGTGCTACACCAGGCGGTTTTAGTGGCGTAGGACTTACAGCTACTCAAACACTGACCAATAAAACTCTAAGTAGTGCTGTACTTACAGGTACACTTACAGCCAATGGCGGCACAGGATCCAGTGGACAATTTTTATCTAGTACTGGATCGGGTGTAGCTTGGGCTACAGTTGACGCTACCAGCATAGCCAACGGTACTTCAGCAATGACGGTCATTGCTTCGGGTGGCAACATCCGTGCTAACGTGGCTGGTGCTACCAATACCACATTTACTTCTACCGAAGCCAACGTATCAGCAAACTTGACATGTACTGGGCAAACCGGATTAGGAACAGCGCCCACTACAGCCGCTGTGACCATAGGCGGCAACGAATCTGCGTCCAGTTGGACTACCAACGGTATTGGTCTGCGAATCAATGCGGCAACCTACACAGATTCTAGTACCCCAGCCGCTGGCACAGCCGCAACCAACCATATCAATGCTATTGGCCAGTCCACCCTGGCCGCCACCAATGGTACTGTAACTACCACCAATGCGGCGTCATTGTATATCGCTGGCGCACCTGTAGCCGGCACCAATATGACCATTACCAATCCTTGGTCATTTTATGTCAACGGTGGCAATGCCTATTTTGGTGGTAATGTAACATTTAATGCTAACTTGGGTAACATCCAGTTAGGCAATATCACAAACCAAAATGCCAACGGTGTTGGCAACATTGGTAACTCTACCACATATTTCAATACTGCTTTTGTTAAGTCGACATCAGCACAATACGCTGACGTCGCAGAACGCTATCAAGCCGATGCCGACTATCCAGTGGGCACAGTACTGATCATTGGCGGTGATCGAGAAGTCACACAAAGCACAGAAAGTGGACAAACATCAATCGCAGGAACAGTTTCTGAAAACCCAGGTGTGTTAATGAATCGAGGACTGGAAGGGCCTAATGTAGTCAATGTAGCATTGTTGGGTCGTGTACCATGTCGCGTAAAAGGAACGATCAAAAAAGGTGATCTACTGATGAGTAGCGAACACCCAGGAGTAGCTACAAAAGTATTAGAATATCAACCAGGCTGTGTGGTTGGCAAAGCATTAGAGTCATATGACAGCGAAGATCCAGGCCTGATCGAAATAATGGTTGGAAGATTATGATCAACAAAGAACGTTACAGAACAGACTACAGCGGTGAATTCGTAATCACGAAAGTGATCTATCGAGATGGTCAAAAGATCACAGAAAAAGAATACATCGAAAACCCCATAGTCAACCAACACATTTCAGGCCGTGCGGTGGTCATAGCATCAGGTCACAGCTTACGAGAAGATGTATTGACAGCAGTGGCCAATCACGGTGGTGGATTACTGGGACAGAAAAAACTGCAAACCTATGGCTGTGAAGGCGCCTGGAAAAAACTACGTTTGGATTTTTGTGTTGAGTACGATATTCCTGTGCTCAATGAAATCACAGCCTCAAACTACAATGAAAACTCAGTGGTGTATACACTGACCACAAACTGCTTGAAGATGCCTGGGCAGTTCTATCTTATACCCTATTGTCTAAGACTAGCACCACCAGCCGCTGCCGCATATCTTGCCGCGTTTGATCGGCACAAAGAAATCTTCTTGCTAGGAGTAGATGGAACCACAGCTGAACATCACATTGATCACAAGCATTTGATAGATATCAAACAGGTGTTAGAAGCCTATCCCAATACCAAGTTTTATTTTGTCACTGACGGAGCTGATCCGCATAGCGAGTGGCGAGCATTTAAGAACGCAGAAGTGCTAGACTACAGACAGTTTGTGCTTCACTGCGATGTCTGATACTGTTGCTGAACAGTTGACATCTTTTGTTTGACTTCATCAAAGTTTACTGTGGACCATAGGCCAGGATGCAAAGGCCTTGGCCAAGTCGTGCTGTCTATCCAAGACCAACCGTGATGCTCTTCGTTTAGCATAGGAGTAAACTCTTTGGCAACACTACAGAAAAATGTGTGATAACAGAAGTTACCGTCAGGGCTGGTAAACTTTTCAATGGGAACTAGTTTGATTTCTTCGGGCCAAAACCCTAGTTCTTCGATACACTCTCGATGTATGGTTTCCATCAATGTTTCATCACGCTTACTCTTACCGCCAGGTAGTCCCCAGGTTCCGGGATGTCTGTCATCGTTGCGTAATAGGTAAAGATACCTGTCGGTAGAAACGCTGTAAAACCAAACACCAACTGCGTTCAAAGTACCAAACTCCATTCTCCTTCGGGATACAATCCTTCATAGCTCTTGAGCCAAACATTGTCGGCCCAACGGTATTGTATTCCAGTGGTCAAGTTAGTCACATATTGGACGTTGCTAAGATTAGTGGCCAAGAAAGATATGTTCCATTTTTCGCCATCGTATTCAATGATGTCGTTGGCGTTGGCATGCAATATTTCACCGTTGACTCCGGTCCATGCTGGAGCACCACTGCTGAAATCCACAGCACCAGTGTCATTGACCAAGAGATATCGTTGGCCAGCGGCCGCGGCCGGAAGTCCTGCACCTGGTCCGTTTCTTTGTGGGTCAACTATGGCATTCACGGGCGGTAATGTATTTTGTGGTATGGTATCTTCGTCTACAGTGAACAATAAAAATCTGTCATCTGTGGGATGATAAGCCACTGTACCTACTATTATAGTACCATCATAAGGATTGTCAAGTCTGATCTGACTGATACCGTTTTGTAAATCACCAAATAAGTTAATCACGCTATGCCACATGAGATTGCTCGGCGGTGACTGATCGGGGTTGATAGTTCCTGCTCCAGGCACTACAGCAAATGGTTCCAGCACTTGAAGCTGATTACCAATCAACAACACTTGATAGTTGTAAGGTGTAAACTTTTGTCTAGTGCCCAGCAACAAGTCGCTGTTGGACAAAGACTCGCGTAGATCTCCTTGTGCATCGTACATTGAAGCAATGATTTTTTGAACAACACCCAGCTTTTTGACTTTGGCCGGAGGGCTTATCCAGATAGGTAAAGTAAAAGTCAATGAAGCGATGTCAATGGGATCTTCTGTGCCCACAGGGATAGTACGAGAACTCCAAGTCACAGTTTCCAACTCGCAGACACTCAAACTGGTCCAGTCCAGATAGTTGTCTGTGCTCTGTATTTCTAAAGCAGGATTGAATAGTGTGAGTATCTGTTCCAGTATTTGGAACTTTTGATTGGTATTCGAAGTCCATAAATCCAATCGTATGCCAAGGTTAAATGGCACAGGCATCAAGCGTTCGATAGTAAACGCATTGCCTTGTGTGGTTTCATAACTCTGTGTATCGGTATCCCAATAGCGTTGGCGCACACTGGTCTTGTCAACAAAGTAAGGCTCTTGTACACGGTCACGAGCATACTGTAGCTCAGTGATGTAAAAAGTCATCAGCGGTGTAGACGGCAGACTGTTGGCTGAGTTATTTTGTAGCACAGTCTGTGCTTGACGACTGGCATCGCCATAGCGTATGGGAACACGTATGAGTCCTTTGACTCCTTCATCATTGCGACCATATTCACACTGGAAGTTTGAAAAAATCCTAGTGAACTGTAGCAAGAACCGTCGTATCTGTTCGTCGTAAAAAAACTGTTGCATTAGTTGTCCGCCTCGGGTTTGAGAATGTTACTGAGACCTTGGCGCTGAGGAATAGGTCCTCGATCTGCTGTTGGTGTAGTTGCTGTGTTGTTGACAAAACTACTACGCAAGGTCTTGTTGTCTGGACCAGGTGTGAGGTTGGTACGCACAGCGTCTTCAATCTTAATCCAGCGTTTGCCAGAAAAACGGAACAGTCGATTTGGGAAGTAGTCCAAGCGTAGAGCATAGTCTCCTTCTTGGGCATTGGGTGGAAATGAGATACCAGGAGTAACTGGCAATCCGTTGGGAGCGATGCCATCGCCCGACAAGTACCCAGCAGTATACCCATCCCCACGTGGTGACAGTGCGGCAGCATCAGAGTTGACATTGGTTGTGTCAACAGACACTATGGTATAATCAACTGTGGGAATAGAAGCTGGGTCAGCAGGTGTACCATCTATGTTGGTAGGCACGATGTAAAACTTGACAGCATCATACCCAGATTTTGGAACTTCGAACTCGGCCTGGGCCAATATAGCATCATTGAGTTCGTAGTCTTTCTTCCTTGTACCAATGCTTTCTTGTATGGTTGCTGGAGTATAAACTTCCCACAGCGGATCTGTGATAGGTGTTCCTACCGGAACAGGATCCTTGGCCTTGTAGTAAGTGTTGCCATCTAATACGATGCTACCTTTGGGATAGTAGTTTCCTGGATCCCATATATTGTCCTGGGCAAATGGCTTGTTGAGTATGTCGTTGTATTCTTGTGCGCCAACCAATGGTGTGGCTTTGACACGCCAAAGGTGTGGTAACCATACTGGAGAAAATCCTTCGCTGGCAAAGGCCGCATCTTGGATCACGTAGTATTTAGGCAGTGCTTTGGGCAAAGCTTCGTTCAGCGGATTGTAATCTTTTAAGTTTGGAAACTCTAGCACGTCGCCTGACATCAGTTTGCGACCCAGGGTATCAATCATGTCATTGTAGTGGAACGTGATAAACAGTGTGTCGTTGTTTAAGAACAATCCAAACTGAGTCAAATCAAAGTCAATGTCTTGCTGATTATAAACACCACGCATGACATAAACATCCTGGCTGTAGGCACGATCTCGGTTTTCGATCAGCAACAGGTCTTCGACAAACAAAGGATTTTCATAACTATATGCTGGTTGGGTAGCATCTTGTGTACCACCTGTTTGAGAACTAGAATCGTCGCCGTGCGGTTTTGGGCCCAGATATTTGTGGACGTAGATATCCAATCCGCCAACTGTGTACATTTCGGCTATGGTACGGTCCAAAAACTTATAATCGTTTTGACGATTCGGGCGATAAAGGCTTAATCTGGGCATAGTACAGTATTTATGGGTAGGTTGACCAGAAAATCCAAATGTGCTAAAATACTACATTATCATCATGGAGCCGCTATGAAATCAGCCACAGCATTCAAATCGCCCAAACCGTTGCATATCCGTTCTGCTGACACCAAATACATGGGGGATGAACCCACCTGGAAGTTCCAGCCCGAAGCAGAGCGCCGCGTGAGTCGTTTGGCCAACGCATTTAACTGGTACAACTATTATCTTGGCAAAAAAGAAGTCAAAGAGTTTGTGGCCGATTGGTTAGATCGCCACGAAGACAAAAACGCCAAAGCGTTTCGTGGCATACCCGAACAAAGCGTACCCAGCACCATAGGTTGGCTGTGCCGTATGAACACCATGGGTCTGGATCTCACAGAACACGAACTGCTCTATATCGAAAACCATGTATCTGAGTTAGTGAACAAACACAAGCCCGCCAAGAAACTGTCAGCCAAGGCACAGGCATCAGAGGACGCCAAAGCCGAACAGCAGGCAGAAACCGCTCGCATCACTATCCAGGATCGTCTGCGTGAAAAGGTCGCAGAGTGTGCTGGGGAAATCGAAGGCATGTTTGATGACTTTGTCACTGCTGGTGCCAAGATGTCAGCAGACTACAAACCCATCGCCCTCATGCGTGGCATGAATATCGCACCGCAAATGGTCAGTACCATTGTGCAAAACTGGAAAAAACGCCAAGCAGAGTTTGAAGAAGTGCTCAAAGGCAAAGATGCACAGTTGGTTGAAGGCTACGGCTGTTTCACAAAAAATCAGCTCAAGAACTTTGTCAAGTTCTCAGAGCAAGTGATCGCTGACTGCGGTAACTATGTGCAGATCAAGAAAGTAGAACGCAAACCCAGGGCTAAAAAAGCAGTGAGCCCAGAAAAACTCACATCAAAGTTCAAGTTCTTGAAAGAGTTTCCAGAGCTCAAACTTGTGTCTGAAGCACCTGCAAAACTCGTAGGGGCCAGTGAAGCTTGGTTGTACGATACCAAAAAACGCAAGCTCATACACGTCACATCAGATCAGCACGTGGGTAGTTTTTCAGTCAAAGGATCCAGCATCGTGGGCTTTGACACAGGTACTACCAACCAAAAGACTCTGCGCAAACCAGCTGAACAGATCAAGGCCTTGCTGAGTGGTGGAAAACCAGCACAGCGCAAGTATTTCAAGGATATCAAGGCCACGGAAATCAAGTTCAATGGGCGTGGCAATGAGAATCTGATCATACTCAAAGCCTACTAAATACTGGGAACAGGAGTTCCCAATGCCGGATCAAAACGAATCAACGCTAGAAACACTCAAACAAAATCTCATTGAGTATGTACGTCTAACCTTGGGCGACAACATCGTTGATCTCGAACTCGACCCGGCTCACTACGAAGCCGCATATCAGCGCACCATAGGCACTTACCGCCAACGTGCAAACAATGCCTACGAAGAATGCTATATCTTTTTGACTCTGTTGGAAGACGTCAATATCTATACACTTCCACAAGAAGTCAGTACCGTGCGCCAGGCTTTCCGTCGTACGATAGGTAACTCACAAGGGCCATACAGTTCCAGTTTTGATCCGTTTAGTTCAGCTACCCTGAACACTTATCTGTTGAACTACAGCTCAGCAGGTGGCCTTGCTACCTATGACTTCTATACTCAGTATGTAGAGTTGGCCGCTCGTATGTTTGGTGGATTCTTGAACTACACATTCAATCCAGTGACCAAGCAAATACAGTTCATGCGCGACCCCAAAGGTACCGGTGAAGTCATCCTACTATGGGTTTATCAACTCAAGCCCGAAATCGCATTACTCAGCGACTATCAAATCAGCCAATGGATCAGAGACTACATGGTCGCGGCTTGTAAAATGATCATTGGCGAAGCTCGTGAAAAGTTTGCGCAGATCGCCGGACCACAAGGTGGAACCACACTCAATGGTGCCGCACTCAAAACTGAAGCACAGACCCAGATGGATCTCAAAATAGAAGAGCTCAAGCTCTACGTAGATGGTTCTCAGCCTTTGACCTTTGTTATTGGGTAATGATTTTACTTGCTGGCTGTAGTTTTTTATACAACTCACATTTGCCATCTATTATCGCAGGAAAAAATCCCTGTGATGTGATCGCCAAAGGCAGTGCTGGCAATGAGTTTATCTCTAAGTCTGTTGTCTACAATATCAAAAAGTCCGACTACAAGAAAGTATTCATATTATGGACTGGATTGATACGACTTGACCTTGAAGTGTCATTGCAGTATGATCTTTCAGCTGTTGACAGCTATAGAAAGACCATTAGAGATGATCGTGCTTGGTTTCACAGCGGTGGGTTGAATGGCGGCTGCCTCAATGACCATTCGGTGCCCAAATGGATCCGAGAACATTTTCGTCAGCAGTATCTTCCATTGGACCACGACTTAATACAGTCGCAAAGTTTGTACCATATCGCTTGTTGTTTGAATACACTAGAGTCAAACGGAATAGACTACAAGTTTGGCTTCATATACGACATACATCGTCCAAACGAACAACCCAGCCTGGGCCCGGCTGTGCCAAGACACCATCCAATGGTCAAAACGATTCCTTGGAAAAACTACATACCTATTAATCCCTATGAGTACTGCCTTGAAAACGGATTGCTTGATTCGGACAACTTCCACCCCACACCAGAAGGATACCAAAAATGGTGGGATGCAACGGGCATTAAACTCTAGACAACTAAACAACAATGTCGTATAATATCCATTATGGATCTTATGATTGACATTGAAACTGTAGGCACAGGCCCTGAAGCCTGTATCTTGACCATAGCCGCCCAGGCGTTTGATCCATTCACCCGCGGCTATCATCATCAACAATACTATGCGCGAGTTGACATTGAAAGCCAACCCGACCGCAACATCGAGCAAGGCACTATAGATTGGTGGGCTACGCAACCGGCTGTGGCCAAAGATGAAGCATTCAACCCCGACGGACGTATTCCCTTAAAACAAGCTCTTGAAGAACTAGGGCTATTGATATGGCACTCCAAGCGTATCTGGGCCAATGGTCCTACTTTTGACATGAATATCTTAGAGCATGCCTACAAGAGCTATGGACTGGCCCTGCCTTGGAAATACTATGTGGTGCGCGATGCTAGGACTGTGTACGGGCTGTGCCCAGGACTTGACAAGTATCCTGCCAGCCATCATGCCTTGGAAGATTGTCGCAGACAGATTGACTTATTGCACGACTCATTGGAAATGCTTAAAATAAAGGAACTCGTATGATCATTGGTGTATGTGGATTCATTGGTTCAGGCAAAGATACCATAGCAGATTATCTTGTCAATATCCATCAGTTCCGCAGAGAAAGTTTTGCCAACACACTCAAAGACGCTGTGAGTGCTGTGTTTGGGTGGGATCGTACTCTGCTGGAAGGTCGCACAAAACAAGCCCGCGAGTGGCGAGAGCAAGTGGATTCTTGGTGGAGCCAGCGACTAAATCAAGCTATCACTCCACGCTGGATCCTGCAATACTGGGGCACAGAAGTATGCCGCAAAGGATTCCATGATGACATCTGGATCGCCAGTCTAGAAAATAAGTTAAGAAACAGCCAGGACGATGTGGTGATATCAGACTGCAGATTCCCCAACGAAATCAAAGCCATTAGAGATCAAGGTGGTATCGTACTGCGGGTGGTGCGTGGCCCGGAGCCCAAATGGTACGAGGATGCTGTGGCTGTAAATGCAGGACCCAAACACATTGGTTGGGCTTTGGCCAAAGATACCCTGGCCAAATACAACATACATGCCAGCGAAACTGCCTGGGTAGGCACTGATTTTGATGCTGTGCTAGACAACAACGGCACCTTGGACCAACTCTACAAACAGGTCAACGATCTTCTTCAAGATCTCCACGGCGCCAAGGCAAGTCCGCTCGAGTGATTTCTATAGTGCAGTTAAGACAAACACTTTTGAGATTGCGAAGCTCAGAGTTGTTGAGATTTCCGTCCACATGATACACTAAGATTTGCGCTGTGCTTTTGGCACGAAACCCACAACGATCACAAGTCATTTTTTTCTTGTAACCGGCTGATTGCCATCTAGGCACAGCTGGTTTTTGTTTGCGACCTTTGCGTATGCAAGCATCGCATCTAGAACGATAGTAAGTTCTTTCATTTCGGTAGCAGTTGATGGCCGAAGGATTCCTATTACAGGCTTTGCATATGGGTCTAGACATGCAGATATTTACACAAAACCTTACGTAAGGGCAAGGTTAGACGGCGGTTTTAGTGCCTGCCGCTAAATATGAATAGCACTTTTTATTAAAGGAACAGACACATGGCACTAGTTTCCCCAGGCGTAGAAGTTACAATCATCGACGAAAGTAACTACTTACCAGCCCCAACTAATTCAGTACCCTTTATCTTGATCGCAACAGCGCAGAACAAGATCAGCGGTAGCGGTGTAGGCGTAGCAGCCGGCACCACAGCGGCCAACGCAAACAAAGTTTATTTAATCTCTAGCCAAAGAGATTTGGTCAACACGTTTGGTAACCCATTCTTCTACCAAACCACAGCTGGTACACCCATCAACGGTTACGAGCTCAATGAGTACGGCTTGCTTGCCGCTTACTCAGCACTAGGCATTTCAAATCGTTGCTATGTACAACGTGCTAACATTGACCTCAGTGAACTCACAGCCAGCCTAACACGTCCCACAGGATCTCCCAACAACGGAACTTACTGGGTTGACACCGGCGAAACTTCCTGGGGTATCTTTGAGTGGAGCTACACTACCAACGCATTCACACTCAAGACTCCTATCGTGATCACCAGCACAGATGACCTCGACAGCGGAGTTCCAAAAGATTCTATTGGTAACATTGGTGATTATGCGGTGGTTGCTACCAATGCCAACAATCCTGTGTACTACAAGTCTTCAGGTAATGCTGTAAGCAATCCTGCTGTTACTGCCAATACCTGGGTACTGGTAGGCAGCGATGACTGGAAAAACTCATGGCCCACAGTGATTGGTACAGCAACCAATCCTACATTGAGCGCAGGTACTATCTACCTCAATGACGTTTTGGTCAACTTCTCAGGAACCAACGTAGCACAGCTGGCCACTGCTATCAACAGCGCCATGCCAGGTAACTCTGGGGTGAGTGCAGCCGCAGTCAGTGGCAAGCTACAGATTTATGTAGACAGCCGCGGAACCAATGATGGATCAACCGACAGCGGTAACGGTATCGTTGATATCAGCAATGGCACAGGTACTATATTGACTGATGTTGGCATCACGCCACGCATCTATTATGCTCCCGTGCTACAAGCATCTCCAAACTACACAGTACCACAGTGGAGATCCAGTAGTCCAGAACCACATCCAACTGGTTCTGTGTGGAACAAGACCAACAATGTCAATCAAGGTGCAGACATCGTGGTCAAAAAATATAACTCAACCCTGGGTCTGTTTGTACAACAAAACTGCCCTGTGTATGAAAATGATCAGAGTGCAAACAAAGCATTAGATCCAGCAGGTGGTGGTCGTAACATCACAGCTGGCAGCACCTATGCTCAATATGATGTCAATGAAGACGACACATTCACACTCAAGATTTTTGAGCGTTTGCAATCAGGTTCTACTATAATAACTGGTGATGACACATCACCAACATTCTCACCTGGTGATACATTTACTATTTCTGCCAGCGCAAAGAATAGCAACACATTGACAACTCCTGTGACTGCCACACTTGGTGGAACCACAGCAGTAGATTTTGTAACTGCTTTCTTGGCAGCCAATGTAGCAAATACCACAGCGGCAGTGACCAGTGACGGTGCTGTACAAATACAGCATACACAAGGTGGTACCATTGTTTTGGTTGACACCAGCGGCACACCTGTAGCAGATGCTGGATTTAATGTCACTGTTGAAGGTGTAAAATATACCACACCTGATGACACCGGCAACGGTATCACTCTCAGCAACTGGGTATCGTTGACATACACTGCTTCTAGCGAAGCACCCGATCAGGATCCAGCCAATGGACGCCTATGGTACTATTCAGCCACAGACCAAGTTGACATCATGATCAACAGCGGTGGTGCTTGGGTTGGTTACAGAACCCTGAGCAACGATGCTCGAGGCTTTAACCTCACACAAACAGATCCAAATGGTCCAATCATTTCTGTTTCGGCACCAACCGAACAGAGCGATGCTACACCTCTGGTGTACGGTGACTTGTGGATCGATACCAGCGATCTTGAAGCATATCCAATCATCAAACGCTGGCAAAATATAGACGGAGTTGATCAGTGGATCTTGATCGATAACACAGATCAGACCACGACCAATGGTGTGCTGTTTGCTGATTTCCGTTGGGCCACCAATGGTGACACAGATCCAATCGTGGATCCAATCCCAACAATCAAGAGCCTGTTGACTAGCAACTATTTAGATCCAGATGCTCCAGATTACAGCTTGTATCCAGAAGGTATGTTGGGTTTCAACCTGCGTCGCTCAGGCTTTAACGTCAAGAGCTTCCAAGTTGATTATTTCAACGCCGCAGAGTATCCTACATTCACAGGTACAGTGACCAATGCTTGGGTCACAGCCAGCGGACTACAAAGCAATGGTGCTCCATACATGGGTCGCAAGGCAGTACGTCAAATGGTTGTTGCCGCAATGAAATCCAGTATCGACGGCAATCAGGATCTGCGTGAAGAACAACGTCAGTTCAACTTGATAGCCACACCAAACTATCCAGAGTTGATCGTCAACATGGTCGCACTCAACAATGAGCGTAGCAACACAGCATTTGTCATCGGTGACACACCAATGCGCATGCCTGACAATGCTGATGCGATCACTGCTTGGGCCAACAACGCCGCAGGTGTTGGACAAGACAGCGAAGATGGTTTGATAACAGCAGATCCATATCTTGGTACATTCTACCCCAGCTGCCAGACCACAGATTTGACTGGCGCCACAGTGGTACAACCACCAAGCCACATGATGATCCGCACAATACTACGTAGTGATGAAGTTAGCTATCCATGGCTGGCACCAGCTGGTACACGCCGCGGTATCGTTGACAACGCATTTGCCCTGGGTTATGTCAATGCTCAAAATGGACAGTTTGTATCTACAGCTATCCGCCAAAGCATACGAGATGTATTGTACGAAAACAAGATCAACCCAATCACCTTCTTGCCAGGTTCAGGTATCCTTAACTACGGTAACAAGACCGAAGCTGCCTCACCAAGCGCATTGGATCGCGTTAACGTGGCACGTTTGGTTGCATTCCTCCGTGCAAGACTTGAAACCATTGGTAAGAACTTTGTGTTTGAACCCAACGATCAGATCACACGTGATGAGATTTCCAACTCATGCGAAAACTTACTCAATGATTTGGTCGCTAAACGTGGTATCTATGACTACTTGGTTGTGTGTGATGAAAGCAACAATACACCAGCTCGTATCGATAGAAACGAACTGTTTGTTGACATCGCTATCGAACCGGTCAAAGCAGTTGAATTCATCTACATTCCTGTTAGAATCAAGAACACAGGTGAGATCGCTGCCGGCCAGGTTGCTACATCAAGCACCGTCTAACGGCACCGCTCGTGCAGAAAAATGGGGCTTTGGCCCCATTTTTTTTGATCTCATCTGCCATAAATAATTACATAATAGGAGACAACCATGTCCATCGCATCATTAACTAGAATGACCGTGCCTTTGGCCAGTGATCAGTCAAGCCCAACACAAGGCTTGCTCATGCCAAAGCTCAAGTATCGCTTCCGTGCGGTGTTTGAGAATCTTGGAGTCAGCACACCAAGAACCGAACTGACCAAACAGGTAATAGACTTTACCCGTCCATCTGTCAGCTTTGAAGAGATGACAGTGCCTGTCTACAACTCCACCATTTACTTGGCTGGAAAATACAGCTGGGAAGCAATCACTGTCAACCTGCGTGATGATGCTGGTGGCAATGTTTCCAAGTTGGTAGGCGAGCAACTACAGAAACAACTGGACTTTATGGAACAGGCTTCTGCTAGTTCAGGTATTGATTATAAGTTTACCACACGCTGTGAAATACTTGATGGTGGTAACGGTGCCGCACAACCCGTGGTTCTCGAAACATGGGAAATGTATGGTTGCTATCTCACTTCAGTCAACTACAATGACTTGAACTACGGTGAGAGTGCCGCTGTCACGATTACTATGAACATCCGCTTTGACAACGCTATCCAAACTCCTATTGGTTCTGGTGTTGGTGCAACAGTGGGCAGAACACTCGGCGACGTAGTAACAGGATAATAGTCATGGCCTTTGGACAGGACTTCCTAAAGGGGTTCTTTGGAAGTGACTATCTAAAGGACTACACACACGCCAGCAAGACTTTCCGTGCGAACGGTTATCAGCTGGCGCCCCGTTACAAGTTTTTATTCCACGTCTACTTCAATCTCAACACTGTAGAGATCCCCAAGCTCAAAGAAGTTTTCAACAGAGCTGACCAAGAGGACATTGGTCTCCTAGTCAAAACAGTGCAGTTACCAAACTACGACATTGATGTAGAAACAATGAATCAGTACAATCGCAAGAGGTTGATCCAAAAAAAGATCAACTACAATCCTTGCCAGTTTACATTCCACGACGACGGCAACGACTTGATCCGCAACATGTGGTACAACTACTTTGCGTATTACTACAAAGATCCCACACAACAGTACTGGGGAACTCCTGTGACACAAGGCAGTTTAGGACAGAGTGGAAACGGTGGTGATCCAAAGTTAAGCTACAATGGCAGAGACATCTACGATGATGGACGCACAGTCAATGACTGGGGTTACATTGGAGAAAGTTACAGCGACGGCGCTGCCGGTGTGTCAGGTAAACCACCATTCTTCAAAGACATCACTATCTATGGCATGAGCCAACATAACTTCTGCGCTTATGTATTGATCAATCCTATGATCACTGAGTGGCGTCATGATACATATGACTACAGTCAGGGTGGAGGATTGATGGAACATCAGATGACAGTGCGTTATGAAACTGTAAAATATTATCAAGGCAAACTTGACACAGCGAGACCCAGCGCCAACATCAAAGGATTTGCGGATCCTGCCAACTACGACACAGTTCGTAGTCCATTGGATCGTTTGGGTAACAGCAGAACCATACTTGGACAAGGTGGCGTGATTGATACCGTAGGCGGCATAGTCAACGACTTACAGAGTGGATCGGTGTTGGGTATCATTGGTGCTGTGCAAAAAGCAGGTACTGCGTATCAGACCTTTAAAGGTCAGAACATACAAAGTATCGTTCGTAACGAAGCCAATGCAGTGATCAAAGATGTCATACGCGGCGAGCTACCAGGCGCAGTCAAGCAAGTGGCCAACAAAGCCGACGGATTCTTCTTCCCCAAAGTTCCTGCACAATCTAACTCTACCACGACCAATCCAGCTACACCAAGGTCTGCCGCGCCAACATTGTCAGGCCCAACCACACAGGACGTGCCTAGATGAGTACAGTAAACTATCCCAATCCCAAGATAGATACCACGGTCAAAGTTTTTGATCGATTCTATACATTCCAAGTTGAAGTGCCTGTGGACCAATATGATGCAGTCTACAGTTATTTTGCTCGTGTGTTCAAAGACAAGCTGGCTGCAAAAAACTTCACAGTAAGTTTGTTCCAAGTTGCCGACTATTCTAAGAGACCAGTGCTGGATCTGTTGGCCGAGATACAAGGGCAAGATCAACTGACGTTGACATCAACACTGTGTTATTATCTCAACAATCAGCGCAGTAATGCCACCCTGCTGGGTGTAAATGCTTTGGTGACTCCTAACTACTATGCGGCCCGTAATGTATTGCCATGAGCCGGAACTACTCACAGGGATTCTTTGAAGTCCGTAATCCACAAAAGTATCTAGGTAAAAGCAAACCCAAATATCGATCAGGTTGGGAACATGCCTTCATGCGTTTCTGCGACAACAATGATTCCATAGTGGGCTGGGCCAGTGAAAGTATTTCAATACCATATCGCAACCCACTCACAGGAAAAATGACCAACTACATTCCTGATTTCTTGATACAGTATCGCACACGCGATAACACAGTGAAAACAGAGTTGATAGAAATCAAACCCAAAAAACAAAGTGTCCTTGAAAGCAAAATGAGTATGCGTGATCGTGCCATAGTGGCTGTGAACTATGCCAAATGGGACGCCGCGACCAAATGGTGCCGCCGCCAAGGACTACAGTTCCGTGTGATCACAGAAGACGATATCTTCCGTAACGGCAAGAAATAATGCGGTAAATACCCGCATGACTCGTAAACTTGAAGAGCTTTTTGACTTGCCAACTGGAACAGACGATCCTGATCCAGCACATCCTGGCAACGACATTGAAAAAAATCTACCCATACTACCTGAATCTTTGGCTACCTTAGACAAGATAGAATCAGCACTGCCTGCTGTAAAAGGTTTGGAAGCGTCAGACTCTGAAATGGATGAGCTGGCCAAAAAAGCCACTGAAAGCTATGACAGCCTTATGGACCTGGGCATGAACGTTGACAGCCGATATGCTTCAGAAATATTCGCTGTGGCAGGAGCCATGCTAGGGCATGCTATCACTGCTAAAACAGCTAAAATGAACAAAAAGCTCAAAATGATCCAACTACAGCTACAAAAAGCCAAGATGGATCAAGACAATGACAATCCAACTGTGCCCACCGGTACAGGACATATCCTAGATCGTAACGAGCTCCTGGATCGATTGGTCAAGCGCGAACAACCAAAGAAGCCTGAATAGGCTAAATATGCTATAGGGGATTGAAATGAAAACTTTTGCTGAATACTTAACAGAATCTAAACAAACATATGACTATCGCATCAAGATAGCAGGAGATCTACCACCTGGCTTTATGTCCGGGTTCAAAGAAAAACTCAAGCAGTTTGATGTAGTGTCAATGACGGACGCCAAGAAAACTCCTGTGCAGAAAAGTCTGCCAGATTTTCCCAAGTTTCCCAATGAAAGCATGACATTTGTAGATGTCACTTTCAACTATCCAGCAACACCTCCACAGATCACACAAATAGCTCAACTGCTAGGTCTTGATCCCAATCGCATTGTCATGCTTGATAAAAAGTATGCCGACAGCGTTGACCAAGAAGTTGTCAAGCAAGATTCTGAAAACAAAAACCTTCTCACCGACACTGATTATCCTGCCCCTGATAAACAGCAAAAAGATCTCAAGAAGGATTATTCAGCCGCTCCCAAAGAGCATGCCGTGGTCAAGAATGCTTACAAGAGCTCATTCACAGTGGCCGGTGGCAAGACACCGCCAGCAGTGACCTCAGACGATTTCCCAATGGGACAGAAGAGCCCCATTGGTGGAACTAACAAGATACCAGCTGTACACAGCAACGCCAGATAAGGAAAAACAAATGAACAACATGTATGAAATACTAGGTAAAATGAACTTGCTGGAAGGCAAAGGTAGCAAACCTGACTTCCTTGATCTGGACAAAGACGGCAACAAGAAAGAACCAATGAAGAAAGCCGCCAAAGAAGTTGACGAGTCAACAGGCGACTACTCGGCCAAAAAGGCCCGTGCCGGTAAAGATATCGGCAAGCCAGGCAAGGCATTTGCAACTATCGCTGCCAAGGCTGGCAAGGCCTATGGAAGCAAAGAGCGTGGTGAGAAAGTTGCTGGTGCTGTGTTGGCCAAACTGCGTGGCAAGCACGAAAGTGTCGAAGAAGGATACGATCCAGCAGTTGATGCTCCAAGATTTGTTGTTGACCCAACAACTGCTGACCAACTAATAAGAAAGTATGATGAGTTGTATCAGTTGCGCGACCCTAAGTACGCTCAAAGTGGTGGCGTGGTAATGTATTCTGCCAGACCAGAAGTAACGCAGATTCTGCAAAAGTTAGCAAGCACGAAGCCACAACAGGTACGAGCTTTGCAACCAGGAGCAATAAAAGAAGTTGATATAGCCGATGAAGGTAATGCTTTCACAGGCAAACTTAAAACAACACCCAAGGGTGGCAAGTTCAAACTTGGCGACAAAGAGTTTACAGACACATCAAATCTTGAAGAACTGGACATGAAACTGCTCAAAGGCCTCCAAGGAGCAATGAAAAAGAATCCCAAGGATCCTGAGAGCGAGCGCAACATACACAAAAAATATGGCTATCGCAGTGATCGTGATGACACAGGCAACGATGACGACTACGACGAGCATGGCAACCTCAAAGACAAGAAGAAAGCCAAGCACAAAGACGACGGTCCCAAGAAAAAAGGTCGTCCAGCAGGCACAGGTCGCAAGTTGGGAGCCAAAGGCCCAACAGGTAAATCTAAACTGTTGCGCATGAAAGAAGATGAATCTCAGTTGGTTGATCGCGGCGAGTATGATCGTGAAGGCGACATGGCCAAGGAGCAACTGCACACCATCGAAGCCGCAGCCAAAGAACTACATGCAATCTTAGGAGATGATCAGAACTTGCCAGAATGGGTACAGTCAAAGATTACCAAGGCCATGGACTACATTGACACAGCACGTGATTATATGTTGAGTCAAGGCCATGACACAGAAGAAATGCCTGTGGCAGAAAAAGCAGTGAGCAAAGCACAGCAAAAGTTCATGGGCATGGCACATGCCATGCAAAAAGGCGAGAAGATCAAAGGCGCCAGCCCTGAGCTCAAGAAAGTGGCCAAGACCATGAAAAAAGGTGATGTAGAAGATTTTGCCAAGACCAAGCACAAAGGTCTTCCTGAAAAGAAAAAGAAGGAAGAAGAAGTTGAAGAAACCACAGTGGCCGGGTCAGTGGCACCAGCACCCACTGGTGGTAAAGGCAAAAAAGGCATGATATTTGGCAAAGGTGTTTATGAAAGCCAGATCGCAGAAAGTTTTGAAAAGAAACTAGGCATGCTTACCGAAGGCATGAGCATCAATATGAGCATGGGCCCCGAAGGTGAAAAATCACTCACTGTCACAGCGTCGGATGAAGATGCTGTTAAACTGGCACAGATCCTCAAACTGGCCGGTCTGGGCTCCAGCGAAGGTTACGAAGAAACATGTTCAGCTTGCGGACAGAGCGATTGTGGTTGCGAGCAAATGGAAGAAGACTACTCTAACAGTCCTGAGCCAGAAACTCAAAGCACCAACTACATGACCAAGACCATTGCAGGCGGCTTGAACAAGAACAAAGTCACAGGTATGACAACCATACCCGTGGTACCAACTCAGCAAGTGTCTGAATCTGAAGTAGAAAATCACTTGATGAAACTTTATCAACAGTACAAAACAGCATGAAATCACTAAAAGAGTATATCGTTGAATCTGAACAATGGATAGAAAATCCAGCAGTGGGTGATGATCTTGCGATCAACATCAAAGAAGATTGTCTCATTGAAAGTCATATCATTGCTGTAGAAGAAGATAGACTCTGTATCGAAGCAGACAACAAACTCATTGCTATATTAGAAAGTTACGGATATCAGCTAGAAGAAAAATGTTCTGCTTGCGGTCATGAAGCTTGTACCTGTGAAGACATTGATGAAATGATGAGTGTGGATGACACACTGGTCAGTGAAGACCCAACAGAAGAAGAACCAGGCAGTGACGTTGGAGTTCCTGCACCACAAGGTACTGCTCCTCAGGATCCTGAAGGTGTGGTTGATGAGGCTGAATATCAGGGACGCAACGTGCCATTGGGTAAGCCCATGCGTGGCGATGTCAAGAAGTTCAAAGTGTATGTGCGTGATCCAAGCACAGGCAATATCAAAAAAGTAAACTTTGGACACGGTGGCACATCGGCCAAACGTGCTGGCCAAAAGACGATGAAGATCAAAAAATCAAATCCTGCTCGCCGTAGAAGTTTTAGAGCACGTC
>Ga0214921_10001086_pt1 | contig 47304 bp, 32 predicted proteins | sample LL1505_MetaG_FD_177992 | JGI IMG/M metagenome (GOLD analysis project Ga0214921, IMG submission 177992) | Freshwater microbial communities from Lake Lanier, Atlanta, Georgia, United States - LL-1505 | ecosystem: Environmental > Aquatic > Freshwater > Lake | place: USA: Georgia | collected... | reverse complement strand
TCTAAAAAATCTATATCTAAAAAATCTATATCTAAAAAATCTATATCTAAAAAATCTATATCTAAAAAATCTATATCTAAAAAATCTATATCTAAAAAATCTATATCTAAAAAATCTATATCTAAAAAATCTATATCTAAATAAGGTTCTAAAAAATTGATTTTTTAATTATTTGTATAAATATTGTTATATTTATAAAAATGTCAAACAAAAGTATCTTTGAATTATCTGAAACATTAAATATTTGTGATCTATGGAATACTAGATTTAATGAATATAATAAAATATTTTCAAAACAAAATAATAAAAAAATAGATGATGATTCTGAAACATTATTTTCTTCTTCACCTCTTCATATTGTTAACACGTATAATACAAAATATCCACCAATTGTTCAAACAATTGGTAGAACTTTAAGTGATGATAAAAAAAATTATATTTTTGAATCTAAATTTGAAAATACAAATTATCCACCCATTATTCAAACAATGGGTCGAACTTTAAGTGATGATAAAAAAAATTATATTTTTGAATCTTATGTTGAAAATACTAATTATCCACCAATTATTCAAACAATTGGTAGAACTTTAACAAAAGATTCTAATAAATATAGTTTAGTAGATATTAAATAATTTAATTTTTTTTATAAATATATATTATAATGAATAAATATATTAAATATAAAATGAGATATATAGAACAAAAAGAAGAAATTATTAATTTAGATAGAATAATAAGTCCAAATGAATATGTTTTATATAAAGATGATATGCCTTCAATAAATTTTAAACCGGAATATGATGGTAAATATGAAATGATTCATACAAAATATTCAAGAATATTAGACAATGATACTGAATTTATATTTACTGTTAATTGTAGTAAAGCATTATTTTATAAAAAATTACCAGATGATATGAAATATTCAGATGCAAAAATGTCAACATTTGCAATAGTTATACATCATGAACCAGATTTAAAAGATATAATAAATATATTTACTAAATGTCATAAAATAATAATCCCATTATTAGAAAATTATGATCCTAATCAACCATATACATTTATATCAAAATTTAATATATTTGGAAAAACTATGAATATATTTGAAAATATATTTAGTAAAAGATTATCTAATATATTTAGATCAATTTATACTTTATGGATGAAATCTGTTTATTATAAAACATTTTATGATTTTAATATAATTAATGATAAAAATATATTTACACAACTATCTCTTCCAAGATCTATAGATGATAAAATTTTTTTTTATAATATGAATATTGATCAAATTTTTGTATATTTAAATGATAGAAGTAATCCAAGATTTAAGTTAAATATATTTAAGATTCATTTGACTATTAAAATAGAATATATTTTTTGGGTTTTAGAAAAAATAATTAAAAATATACCATTATTCAAAATTAATGATTCAGATATTTATTTATTTAATGCATTCAAAGTATTAACAAGATTTTGTGATTTTACAATTTTATCTGATTTATTAAATGTATATCCAGCTATACATCTAAATAAAGAAAAAATTAATAAAACAGATGGATTTACATATTTATTTAATGGTAAAAGATATAAATATGAATCAGTAAATCAAGCTAATATTGTTTTTTATGTATATGTAGAAGAAAATACAGAAAATAATAGAAATAATATTAGAACTGCTATTAAAATACTAAAAGAATTATTCCCAGAATTTCTAAATATTGGTTCTAATAAAGTACCACGATTTAATTTTAGAATTAATGATATATTATGTATTGCTTTTGGAGATGGTGATAATAAAGAAATACTAGATAATGATGAATTTAAAAAACCTACAGATTATAATGAAAATTTTTGTACAGATAATTTAGAAATAGATCCTGAACAAAAATGTAATGAAATGAATGATATTACATTACAAATATCAAATAATAAATTATGTAATTATGAACAAGGTTCGTGTAATTTGAATAATATTTATTCTTATAATAAATTATTATTTAATGATTCTAATAAATATTCAAAATATTTTTTATTAGATGAATGTAGTGAGAGAAAAATATATTCAACAAAAGATTTATATGAATATATTGATATTGAAGTATTATAATATTTATTCATATTTAAGAAAAAAAATATAAATAAATATTATTATGTTATGGAAAGATAAAATAAATCTTTGGAAAAATGGTGAATATCAAACTTATCCAAATACTATTAATAAGAGATTTTTTTTTGAAATACATGTTTGTAATAAAAATATGACTAATGAATATGAAGAGAAATTTATAGAAAATGATAATCTAGAAATAATATTACAAAATTATAGTTCATTTATAGATTATATAAATGAGTCAATAGATGAAAATGTTGTATCATTTAAAAATTTATCTAGTGATTCATTATTAATAATTCCAATTCCAAGAGAAAATAAAGATTTTACTACAATTAAAGATTTTTGTGATAATGCATCAATAAAACAACAAAAAGAATTTTAGAAAAGAGTTGCAATTGAAATTGAAAATATATTAAAAACAAATGATAATATATATGTTAGTACACATGGATTAGGAGAATATTATTTTCATTTAAGATTAGATAGAAAACCTAAATATTATAAAACAATAGATTTTTTATAAAAATTATTAAAATTATATATTAATATTAATTATATGATTATCAATAGTTTTAATTTTTAATTTAATTTTAATATTATTGATAATACATTGATGAAGAATTTCATTTATGCATTTATTATTATCTACACCTTGAATAGATATACCTAAATCTTCAATATAATAATATCCTTCATTTAATTTTTGAATTGTTTTTATATTTAATAATGTGTTTTTAATTATATTACTTCCACAATTTATTTGCTTATAAATATATTCTAAAACTGATCTATATTTTAGTTTATTTTTATATTTAATATCATTAAAAAAACATTCAATTATTTTAGAATTTTTAAATTCATATTTTTTTATATTTTCAATATCATAAATATTAATATTTGTAGATAATAATATATTTCCATCTTTTTTATTTTCAATAAAAAAGTCATTTAAATTTATTATTATTTTTTCAAGTAATATATCACCATTTTCTAAATTATTAAATTTATATACTTGCATTTATTATTTAATAACTATTTAATATAATAATTATTAAATTCAATTTTTATAATCCACGTGCTCCTATTCTATCTACAGTTTCTAATTAATATATTTATTTTTATAATTAATATATTAATATATTTTTATCTACAAATAAAAATTATTATTTGAGTTAGTGAATTAATAAAAATAGAACATATTTAATCTAATATTTTTTTTAAATACAGTTTATTTGATTTTTTTGTATTTAATAAAATATTTAGTTAAAAAATATATAGTTAATAAATAAATTATTATAAATTATATATTTTATATTATATTTTTATAATTAATTTTATTATTTATAAAATAAAATTAATTATATTTAAAAATTATAATCTATGTATATATTATAATGACAGATACTGATCAACCTAAATTATTTTGTAAAAAATGTAATTTTCAAGCAAAAGGTTCTGCACAATGGTTAAAGCATATTGAAACATCTAAACATAATAGAGATGGTCAAAAAAAAGAAAAAACATGTGAAATTTGTAATAAAACATTTTCAAACCATTTTACATTAAAAATACATAATTTATCTGCACATTCATCAAAAGAAGAGCGTTCAAAACATAAATTTTATTGTAATGATTGTGATTATGTATTTATTTCAGAATTATATCATCAACAACATTGTAAAGGTATAACTCATAAAAATGTTGTTAAAGTTAATGAATCATTACTTAAAAATTTATAATACAGTATAAATTTTTTTCTTATATATATATATATATGTCCAATGAAGAAATAAATAAACAAATTTTAGATAATAATAATATAACTACAATTGAAGATTTAATTAATATTAAATCTTTATTAGAACAAAAAAATCCAAATACAGATATTAATGTATTAATTAAAATTATTAATTTAACAATAGAAATTAAAGATAAAAATGATATAGAAAAATGTGAATTAATAAAAAAAATTAAACAAGAAATTATTAATACAGGATTATATATTAAAAATAATACATATGATCTAGAAATAGTTACAAATAATAAAATAATTACTAAAATTCTTAATATTATTAATAATATTATATTTGATATAGAAGAAAATATTACTAATACATCAAAACAAAATGAGGTTAATACATCAAATGAAAATGTAGTAACATATCTATATAGTAAAAAAGATGAATTTAATCTTAATGAATATTTTAAAAATCATAGTGTTTCCCAATATACGAATGATATTACTAATATTTTAAATATTTTAAAATCTCATAAAATAGAAAATTCAAAAGATAATAAAATTAATATAATTAAAAAATTTGATATGGAATATAATCTTACAAATGATGACAAAATTTCTTTTATTAATGCTGCAAGTCAATTTCTAGGTATATAAATCATCAGTAAATAATATATTATTATATTTTGCATATTTATCATACTTACTATTATTTAAAATATATGTATTTGTTTTATCTAAGCCATTATACATTTTTAACATATTACCTTTATGTGTCAAACTATATTGATTTTTATAGCTGATATTATACATAAATTTTGATTGATTAATTTTAATATTATTAAAATATTCTATTATATTTGGATAAAAATTATATATATTAATAAAATAATTATCATTAAAATTTAAATAATATATATTAAAATATATATATAATATATTAATAGCATCATCAGAAATATAATCTAATATTTTATTATTTTCATATATTTTTAAAATTTCATCAATATTATCTTGTTTTATATAATAATAATGAGAAATACCTAATGTCATACTTAAAATTGGAGGTAAAATTATTTCAACATTACTTTTTTTATATCTGATATTATTTTTTAATGTTCCGTTCATATTATATATTGGTAATAAATTAAAATAATATAATGAACATAAATCTTCTCTTTCAATTAAAAAATAATCTTCAAATTCAACAAAATTAATATGAACAGATGCATTAATATTAAAATTAAACATTTTTAATTCTTTTTTAGTATTATTTAATAATAAATTATAACTAATATATATATCTTTTGAATTAATTTTTATATTTTCTAAATTATTTTTAAAAAATTTTACACATATTTGGGTTTTACATTCTTCACAATTTTTATGAATAATTAATCTAATATAGAAAGGATAGTATTTTATACTATGTTGAAATATTCTAGTTTGTGCTTGTGCTTGAGCTTGTGCTTGAGCTTGTGCTTGTGCTTGAGCTTGTGCTTGAGCTTGTGCTTGTGCTTGAGCTTGTGCTTGAGCTTGTGCTTGAGCTTGTGCTTGTGCTTGAGCTTGTGCTTGAGCTTGTGCTTGTGCTTGAGCTTGTGTGTTTGATTGGATCATATTATTTGAAAATATTAAATCTCTTGTTATTTCCCAGTTTATTATAAAATATTCTTTTAATTCATCTATTTTACTATTACTTTTATCAATATAATTACTAAATATATTATTATTTAATATTTTTTCTATTTCTTCTTTATTTATTTCTCCTCTCATAAAATCAGGTTCTAAATTTGTTTCTTTATAATTTTTAGTTTCTTTTCTTACCATCGTTTTTAATAACTGCAAATTTAATCCATTTTTTTGATTTTCATTAAATATTTTCTCATTATCATCTAATAATTTTAATATCCCAGAAGAATCTATATTTGTATTTTTGATTGTATCTAATATTATTGATAATTTTGTTCCTCTATTTAATTGTCTAAATCTAAATATTGCCTGTGCAAAATCTGTATATCTTGTCTTTTCATTTATTATTATTAATACATGTCCTGTTTGGGGTTGTTTTAAATCTGAACCTACTGTATGTGCTTGATCATAATAATAAAAATTATTATCTTCTATTTTATTATCAAATTTTATATTATCATTATTAAATAATTTATATGCATTATCATTTTTAAAATATATAATATTCTTTTTTTTATTATATTTTTTAAATATTTTTTTTGCAATATTCTCATTATCTACATTTATAAATAAACCACATAAATCTATTATACCTCTTGCTGTATATTTTTTATTATTAAAATATTCATACATCATTTCTATTATACTATCTTCTAATTTATCTTGTTTTAAAGTTGAATCAAATAATAATATATCACATTTATTATATAAAGATAATAATATTTCAATTCTCTCATCAGGATCATATATTATTTCTCTATATAAATATTTTTCATTATCAGAATATTTATTTAAATTTAATGATACAGTACCAGTATAACCAACTTGCCATTGTTCATAATTATTATAAATTATATCTTGAAAAGATATATTTGTCTGTTCTGTAGTATATTTAATATATTCAATATTAATATTTTTAAGATATATTTTAATTATTTTTATTTTATTTGAATAATTAAAATCATCATAAATATTTGTAAATGATTTAATTATATCATTTTTATTTAATTTATTTAATTTTTTATTTTTAATATATATTTTATGTAGTTCATCTAAATTTTTATCTATATTATTTAATTTAAATAATATATTTTTATTAATGATTATTTCATAATCTGATTTTTGTAATGAATAATTATAAGTTTTAATATATGTTTTAAATGTTAAAATTAATTTTAATAATAAAGATGAAAAATTAGATTTTTTGATTGGTGTATCTTTTCTTATATATGGTACACATAATACATAATCATTGTCATCATCAAATCCATAATCTTTATTATATTCCATGTTTAATGTTTGATTATATGCTAAATCTAAAAATGGTAATAAATTATTTATATCATCACTATATGTATATTTAGTGTTTATTTTATGGATGACATAATCAAAAATATCATCAAATCTGTCTATAATTTCATTACATTTTTGTTCATTTATTACATAATTAAACATTGATTGTAAATAATTATGATGTAAATCAAACTCATCGATTATATTATATTCATTATATAATTTTTTTTTTCCTATATTTTTAATCCATTCTAATTTTGCATCATAATCTGAAAATACATTTACATTTAAATCATATAATAATGCATTTAATGAAACTATTTCTCTAGTATCTTGAACTAAATGAGATGCTGTTATAATTGTAGGTTGTTTATCATGTAATAATTTAATAGAATAGGCTAATAATGGTGTAAAAACAGATGTTTTACCTTTACCCATCATAAATTGATGTAATTTTAATGATTGATTTCCAATATCATTTCTAATCTCTCTATATTTTTTTAATTGAGTTTTTTTTAAAAAATATGGACTTTGTAATAAAAATAAAAGTTCATAAACGTAATATTTTTTATCTTGTCTAATTTGATTTTTAAAATATTGTATACTTATTAATGATATTAATATTGGTTGTATTTCTTCACAAAATTTATATTTTTTTTGTAAATTTGTTATTATATCTTTAATAATATTACATGTCATAATTAATAAAAAATTATCTAAATTTTGTAATAAAAAAGTTTTAAAATTATTATTATCTGTTAATTTAATTTTTTCTAATATCATATTAATTTCTTTCTTAAATTTATTTAATTCAGTATTAATTTCATCAGTTTCATTAATTTTATCCATTGAACAAAAACGATATTCTAATAAAAAATTATTTATAAATGAAGAAGTTATTGTATTATTATATTCTTTTAATTTTCTATATATATATTCATTAATTTTAATTCTTTGTGATAAAATTCCAATTAAATTTTCTATTATATCATTTAAATTATCATAAATAATATTACTTGAAAAGAATTCTTTTAATTTATCATGATAATCTTCTGGAGAAACTAAAAGATTATTAGCATTATAAAATGATAACATATTCTTATAATTTTTAACATTAAAAGTGTTACTTAATGGTAAAATAAATGATGGTGCAATTGTATATGAAATCAAATTTTCTTCTATTTTTTGATATAAATTATTATCTGTAAATATAGATCTATTAAATAATTTATTAATAATAATATCAATCTTAAAATTATCATAATTAAGATACATTGAATTAATTGGTATTAATTTCATATAAGGATATTTATTATAGTCTATGTTAAAAATTAATTTATTTTTTTCTTTTTTATCATTTATAATATAAATATTTTCAATATCAATTAAATTATTTGTTATATTATTAAAAAATATAATTTTTTTTGGCAAAGATATAAAATTATCACTTGTAATTATTATCATATTATTTAAATCTTCATTATTTTTATTTATAAATATCATAAAATTATCATTATTATCATAACATAGTCCAAATCTTGATATTATTAGTAATAAATTATAATCTGTTTCTAATATATTATATTTTGTATATCTTTGTGTTTTATATTTAAAATTATTAAAATCAACATCCAAAACATTTTTAATCCAATTAAATTTTTCATAATTATGATAATCACCAGTTAATGTTCCATAAATTCTATTCCATTCATTACTAGATAAAATTTCATCCCAATAATCATCATTTTTCCATTTTTCACTCATATAACTATCTTTTTTTTCTAACTTATTAACTATTTTATTATCTAATTTTGTAAAATCTCTAATATTTTTTTTAATTTCTGGTTCATAATCTTTATTTGTATATATAATTTTTGTTTTTTCTGTAATATTTACTAATTTATTATATAAATTAGAATAATAATTAACATAATAATCTGAAAATAAATTTTTTTTTTTATAATTTATATTAAATTTTTTAATTATTATAAAATTCATATCTGTTAATAAATATAAATTATTTATAGTATTAACAATAGAACTTTCTGATTTCATATTTCTGAGAAATATTTTTCTAAATAATTTAATTGCTAACTTATTATTATAATGATATAATCCTCGATATAAAGATATATTATACTTAAGCAAATCAGATATTGAATAATATAATTTAAATGCATTTTCATAATCATCATTAATATTTGATAAATTACAAAAATTTATGTATAAATCTGTCTCTTTTTTTTTAGGAGATATAGCATCTTCATCTGGATAATTATCAAGTCTAAACAACCATAAATTTTTATTATCAATTATAATATTTAATTTATCTTTTAAATCTTCCTTAAATTCATTATACGAATCAGAATTTAAATTATTTAAAAAAATATAAATACTTTTTAATTCTTTAAAATTAAGTAAATTATAAAATATATTATCATATGTATTTTGTATATTATCATGAAGAAATGTATAATTAAAACTATCATTATTAAAAGTATTGTAAACTTTATCTATTACATTAAATATTAAATAAGTTGTACTTTTTGGATATAAATTTATATTAATTCGTGAACTCATATCATTATTTATAGATTTATTATAATAATATTTTAAAATTAATGCATAAATATAATATATATAAATATTATTTTTGATGTAAAAAATTATATTTGTATATGTATTATTTGTGGGTAAAAATCCATCTACATATTTTATTTTAGATCCATCTAAATATGTCATATTATAAAAGATATTAGATGAATTATCGCTTGAAAAAATTTCTTTATTTTTTTCAAATTTATTAAGAACATTAGTAGTTAATTCTTCAAAATATTTTTTTAAATAATCATTGTCTACTTTATAATTTCTAATTTTATATATAATTTCTTTTAACTTTGAGTTTAAAGTTAATGCAAAATCAGTATTAATTTCATTATCATGATTTATCTTATTATTCAAAATTATTTCATATTTTAATAAAAAATTTCTTGAATTTAATCTTAAAATACAAGTATCTGATTCATAAAAATCTATAATTTCATCAATTAAATTATATTTATAACATAAATTATATATATATGTATGATTAAAATAATCTTGAGATGTTAAATCAAATATTTTATAATCACATAACATACCAAAAATATATATCATACCATAATGAAATTCTAATATATCATTGACATATTTCTCTACAGAATTATTAATGTGTGTTTCATCATATAATGATAATAATAAAATATTTGTAGCTAAGTAATAATGTGAATAAAATATATTATTATTACTATTAAGTTCACTAATATTAATTTTTGTGATATCAATATCAATATTAATTTTTAATTTATTTAACATATATTTAATAGTAATTTCATCATAAGAGTCAAATTTATTATTAATAAGATTAATATACTCTTTAAATTGAGATGATGATAAATTTTTTTTATTATTTTTTGCTTTTTGTAAATTTTTACTAATATTAAAAATATCATTTAATTCAAATTTATTAATTAATTTATTTCTATAAGATATATCTGAATATAAATTATTTGTTAAATCTTTATCAAATAAATAAAATAATGGTGTTAAAATAGTTTTATTTGATGTGTTATTTATTTGTTCATATATATCTTTAAAAATATTATTATTTTCATCCATTAGTTTTTTTATTTTTTCTTTAATAGATTTTTTAATATTATCTATCATTATATATATAATGATAGATAATATTATATAATTAATATTATATAATTAATATTATATAATTAATATTATATAATATAATAAAAAATGTTTATATAAATTTTGTTTAATCATATTTAAAAATATGTTTACTATATTAATTAATGCAATCGATTAAACAACAAAATAAAATAACATATAATAAAAATAATATTACAATTGAGATAAATAAATCTAAAAAATATATATTTCCATTTAATGAAGATAATTATTATATTAATAATATAGTTTATAAAGATTTTTCATTTAATATTGATAAACAAATTTCATCAAATGAAAAAAAATATATCAAATTATTATTTGATATATATGATATTTTAAATTTAGATGAATCATCATTATTAACTATTATTAAAAATATATCTATTTGTTTTATTGCATATATTAAATTAAGTATAGAAAATGAAGAATTAAAAAATACAAATTTTAGATTAAAATCTGATAATAAAAATTTTAAATTACAATTAGATAATGATAATGATATATTAGAAGAACAAATTGAAAAATTACAATTTATTAATGAAGAATTAAAATATGAGAATAATAAATTAAAAGAAGATGTTGAATTAAAATATAAATATAATTTGTCATTACCTATAGAAATCTATTAATAATTAATTTTAATAATTATAATTAAATAATTATTAAAATAATAAAAAAATATTTATTTTATGTATATTCTGTATGAAAAAAAATATTATTTAGTGTAGCATATTTTTTATAATTATTACTATTTAATATATATAAATCAGAATTTTCTAAACCATTATACATTTGTAATAGATTATTAATATTACTTTTATGATTTGAATAATTAGGATTATTTATAACATTATCTATAAATTTAACAACATCTATATTAATTTGTTTAAAATATGTTTGTATTTCTGTAAAAAATTGATATATATTTAATGATCGTATATTATTTTTTGAATAATATATATTAAAATATATATATAATATATTTATTGCATCATTTGATATATATTTCGATATATTATTTGTTTTATATAAATCTAAAATTTGATTAATTTCAGATTGTTCAATATCATAATAATAATAAATACCTAAAGTCATACTTAATATTGGTGGTAAAATTATCTCATTATTATCATATTCATTATATTTAATATTATTTTTTAATGTCCCATTCATATTATATATTGGAAATAAATTAAAATAATATAATGAACATATATCTTCTCTTTCAATTAAAAAATAATCTGTTAATTCAATAAAATTAAAATGAACACATATATCAATATCAAAACCAAATAATTGGATAGGATTTTTATTTTTAAATAATAAATTATAACTAATATATATATCCTTTGAATTTATTTTAATATTATCTGAATTATTATCTGTAAATAATTTTATTGATGTCATATCTCTACATTCTTTACAATTTTTATGATATATTAATCTAATATTATAATTAGAATTAATTTCAATACTATTAAGATTTACTTGTTTTGTTTGAGCTTGTGCCTGAGCTTGAGCTTGTGCCTGAGCTTGTGCTTGTGCCTGAGCTTGTGCCTGAGCTTGTGTATCTGCTTGTATATTTGATTGGATCATATTATTTGAAAATATTAAATCTCTTGTTATTTCCCATTTATTTTTAAAATAATCTATTAATTGAATTATGTTTGTATCATTATCACTATATGTAATATTATCTGTTAATATTTTTTCTATTTCTTTTTGATCTATTTCTCCTCTCATAAAATCAGGATCTAAATTTATTTCTTCATAATTTCTTGTTTCTTTTCTTATCATTGTTTTTAATAATTGAAATTTTAATCCATCTTTTTGATTTTCATTAAATTTTGTTTCATTATCATCTAATAATTTTAATATATCAGATGAATTTATATTTGTATTGTTTATTGTATCTAATATTATTGATAATTTTGTTCCTCTATTTAATTGTCTAAATCTAAATATTGCTTGAGCAAAATCTGTATATCTTGTTTTTTCATTAATTATTATTAATACATGACCTGTTTGAGGTTGTTTTAAATCTGAACCTACTGTATGTGCTTGATCATAATAATAAAAATTATTATCTTCTATTTTATCATCAAATTTTATATCATCATTATTAATTAATTTATATGCACTATCATGTTTAAAATATATAATGTTCTTTTTTTTATTATATTTTTTAAATATTTTTTTTGCAATATTCTCATTATTTACATTTATAAATAAACCACATAAATCTATTATACCTCTTGGTGTATATTCTTTATTATCAAAATATTCATACATCATTTCTATTATACTATCTTCTAATTTATCTTGTTTTAAAGTTGAATCAAATAATAATATATCACATTTATTATATAAAGATAATAATATTTCAATTCTCTCATCAGGATCATGTATTATTTCTCTAAATAATTTTATTTGATAATCAGGATATTTATTTAAAGTTAATGATACAGTACCAGTATAACCAACTTGCCATTGCTCATAATTATTATAAATTATATCTTGGAAAGATATGTTTTTCTGTTTTGTAGTATATTTTATATATTGACTATTTATTTCTTTTAAATATATTTTAATTATTTTTATTTTATTTGAATTATCTAAATTATTATAAATTTGTGTAAATGATATAATTGTATCATTGTTATTTAATTTATCATCTTTATTTATTTTTTTATTTTTTTTATATATCATTATTAATTCGGATAATTTTTGATCTATGTTTGATAATTGGAAAAAAATATTATTTTTATAAATAATTTGTTTATAATCAGATTTTTGTAATTCATAATTATAAGTTTTAATATATGTTTTAAATGTTAAAATTAATTTTAATAATAAAGATGAAAAATTAGATTTTTTGATTGGTGTATCTTTTCTTATATATGGTACACATAATACATAATCATTGTCATCATCAAATCCATAATCTTTATTATATTCCATATTTAATGTTTGATTATATGCTGAATCTAAAAATGGTATTAAATTATTTATATCGTGACTATATGTATATTTAGTGTCTATTTTATTTAAAACATAATCAAAAATATCATTAAATCTTTCTACAATTTCTTCACATGGTTTTTCTTCTATCACATAATTAAACATTGATTGCAAATAATTATGATGCAAATCAAATTCATCAATTATATTATATTCACTATATAATTTATATCCATTTATGTTATTTATCCATTCTAATTTTGCGTTATAATCTGAAAATACATTTATTTTTATATCATATAATAATGCATTTAATAAAACAATTTCTTTTGTATCATCTACTAAATGTGATGCTGTTATTATTGTAGGTTCTTTTTCATGTAATAATTTAATAGAATAAGCTAATAATGGTGTAAACACAGATGTTTTGCCTTTACCCATCATAAATTGATGTAATTTTAATATATTGTCTTTAATATCATTTCTAATTTCTCTATATTTTTTTAATTGAATTTTTCTTAAGAAATATGGACTTTGTAATAAAAATAAAAGTTCATAAACATAATATTTATTATCTTGTCTAAGTTGATTTTTAAAATATTGGATGCTTATTAGTGATATTAATATTGGTTGTATTTCTTCACAATATTTATATTTTTTTTGTAAATTAGTAATTATATCTTTAATAATATTACATGTCATAATTAATAAGAATTTATCTAAATTTTTTAATAGAAAAGTTTTAAAATTATTATTATCTGTTAATTTAATATCTTTTAATATTTTATTTATATTAGAAATAAATTTATTTAATTCAATATTAATTTCATCAAATTTATTAATTTTATCCATCGAACAAAAACGATATTCCAATAAAAAATTATTTATAAATGAAGAAGTTATTGTGTTTTTATATTCTTTTAATTTTCTATATATATATTCATTAATTTTAATTCTTTGTAATAAAATTAAAATTAAATTTTCTATTATATCATTTAAATTATCATAAATAATATTACTCGAATAAAATTGTTTTAACTTTGTATGATAATCTTTTGGAGAATCTAAAATATATTTAGAATTATAATATTCTAAAATATTTTTATAAACTTCAACATTAAAATGTTTACTTAATGGTAATATAGATGAAGGTGCAATGTTATATGAAATTAATTTAGATAAATATTTATTATTTGATTTTTCAAATATAGATTTAAATGATTTATTAATTATAATATCAATTTTTAAATTATTATAATGAAGATATATTGAATTAAATGGAAAAAATTTTATAAATGGATATTTATTATAGTTTGTTTTAAAAATTAATTTATTTTCTTCTTTTTTATTATTCATGATATAAATATCATCTATATTAATAAAATTATCTTTAATATTTTTAAAAAATATTATTTTTTTTGGTAAAGATATAATATTATCACTTGTAATTATTATCATATTATTTAATTCTTCATTATTTTTATTTATAAATATCATAAAATCACTAATATTATCATAACATAGTCCAAATCTAGATATTATTAGTAATAAATTATAATCAGTTTCTAATATATTATATTTTATATATATATTATTTTCATATATAAAATTATTAAAATCAATATCTAATAGATCTTTAACCCAATTAAAGTTTTCATAATTACTATAATCACCAGTTAATTCTCCATAAATTGTATCCCATTCATCAATAGATAGTATTTTATCCCAATAATCTTCTTTTCTCCATTTTTCTTCAACATCTTTAATCTCATTATAGTATAAAAAACTATAATTATCCTTTGAAGATTTTATATATTGATCTATTTTTGTAATTTTTTTTATTATTTGTTTAATTTTTTCTTCATAATCTACATTTGTATATATAATTTTTGTATTTTCTCTAATATTTACTAGAGTATTATAAAAATCCTCATAAAATATTTGATAATAAGATGTATTATTATTATCCAAATTATAATTAATTTTATGAACTATTTTAAGATTCATATCTGTTAATAAATATAGAAAATCTGTAGCTCTTACATCTGATAATAATTCGGTTTCCTTCCAAAATATATATTTTATAAATATTTGCCTAAATAATTTAATTGCTAAATTTTTATTATGATGATATAATGCTCTATATTTTTCTATATTTTCTTCTCTATTATCTGAATAATAAATATCAGATATAGAAAAATATAAATTAAATGCATTTATATAATTATCATTAATATTTGATATATTATAATTATTTTTATATAAGTCTATATGAGTATCACGAAATTTAAAAATATTACGATTTACCAACATTATAACTAAATTTTCAATTATAAGATCAAATTTTTTGTTATTTGTTATATTAAATTTTTTTTTAAAAATATGATAAGTGGTAGATTCATCTAAATAATCATTATTATCTAGATTTATATTATTAAAAAAAAAATAAATACCCATTAATTCTTTATAATTAAGTAAATTATAAAATATATTATTATATATATTATTTATAGCACGTGTATCACTAACATATAGACTATATTTATTAAATATTAAATAATTTATATCTGATGAATATAAATTAATATCAAAAATATTTGTAGTATTATAATTATCTCTTAAAATTAATGCATATATTAAATATATATTAATATTATTTTTAATATAAAAAATCATATTTGTATATGTATCATTTGATGATGAAAAACCATCTTTAAACAATTTATATGTAAATGCTTTATGTATAAAGTTATTATCATTTGAGAAAATTTCTTTATTTTTTTCAAATTTACTTAAAACATCTTTAGTTAATGATTCAAAATATATCATTAAATCATCATTAGATACTTCTTTATTTCTAATTTTTTGTATTATTTCTTTTAACTTTAAATTTAAAAATAATGCAAAATCAGTATTAATTTCATCATGTTGATTTATTTTATTACTAAATTCTATTTTATATTTTAATAAAAAATTACTTGAATTTAATCTTAATATACAAGTATCAGAGTCATAAAAATTTATAATTTCTTTAGTTAAATTATATTTATGGCATAAATTATATATATATGTATGATTAAAATAATCTTGAGGTGTAAATTTAAAAATTTTATAATCACACATCATAGCATAAATATATATCATAGTATAATGAAATGTTAATATACCATTAACATATTTATCTACAGAATTATCAATATTTGAACTATTATATGATAATAATAAAAATACATATGTAGATAAATTATAATGTGAATAAAAATTATTATCTTTATATTCATCTGTAAAATATTGAATATTTTTATCACTAGGTATAATTAATTTATTTAATATATATTTAATTGTACTATCAGTATAAGACTTAAAATTGTCATTAATTTTTAAAATATATTCTTTAAATAAATCTGAATCGCTAAAAATATATTCATTATCATTGGCTTTTTGTAAATTTTTATTAAAATCAAAAATATAATTTAATTGAAAATTATCAATTAATTTGTTTCTATAAGTTATATCTGATTTTAAATTATATGGTAAATCTTTATTAAATAAATAAAATAATGGAGTTAGAATACTTTTTTCATTTGATTTTTCATTAATTTGTTCATATAAATCTTTAAAAATATTGTCATTTTCTTTTATTTTTTCTTTAATAGATTTTTTAATATTATCTATCATTATATATATAATGATAGATAATATAATTAAATTAAATTAATTTAATTTAATTTATAATTGATGTTGGGAATTTAATTTAATAATTTAATTTAATTTATAATTGATATTGGGAATTTAATTTAATTTATAATGAGGTTGAAAATTAAGGATTTAATATTATTACTAACTATTATAAAAAATATATATTAAATTAAGTATACAGAATTAAAATCTACTAAAATATAAAAAAATAATTTCAAATTATTTCAAAATCTATCGAAATATTATTATTAAATAAATTATTTATATATTTTATATTTGTTGCTAAATTTGGTAATATAATATTAGCACTTCCATTTGATAAATTTACATTATATGTATTATTTGGAATAGTTATTTGAAAATATCCTGAATTTAATAATTTTTGTATTTGTGAATCATTTGCATTTGCTGTTAATTCTATATTCATATTATATGTATTATCTAAATAAGAATATGATAAATTAGTATAATAATATGTTATATCATGCATATTAATTTCTATTAATTGTTGATTTTTGGAAACATCTAAATAATTATTATTATTTGTAAATATTATATTTAAATTATAATTTGTTTTTAATAATAATAAATTAATATTAGCAAAACCATCTATTATAGATATTTCATTAAATAATAATGTAGAATCATCATAAACTTGAATATGCCCTCCATTTAATGTTCCTGTATTTATATTTATATCAGATAATTTAATTTCAATATCCATACTATCATATAAATACATTGATGGATTAAATGATAAATCTATAGTTAAATTTGGATTTTTATTAATATTTATTAGATTTAAACTTTCTTCAATACTATTAAATTTATCATTCTCTAAAAATAATGCTTTAACTGTATTAATATTATCTACATAATTAAATGATAAATCTATAGATGCTAAATTATTTACTAATCTTATAGTATCAATATATTTTTCATTTTCCATAAATATTATAAATCCATTAATAATAGTTCCATCATGAGGAATTGTACTAACTTGAAATGTATTATTTTCTTTATATGTTATAGAATCACCTAAATATAATAAATTCATACTTATATCTTGTTTATAAATATTAATTGAAATAGTATTTGAAATATATGTATAATTAGTACTTGTAATTGAACAATATATAGTATTATTTCCAATTGTAAATTGATCATTATTAATTCTAAATATAATATTATTAACTGTATTATTATCTATAATAATATCATTAACTGGATTAAATACATGTGTATATAGATTATTATTTGAATCAAAAACTTCTATATTGATATTATTAGATGTTAATAATAATGGATCTAATGATCCTAAAATAAATGTATTATCTATACTATTAAATGATAAATCAACAGTTCCTTCTTCTTTTAATATATTTAATGTTGTTAATAAATATGCACTATTAAAATATTTACTTTGTTTGGTATATAATAATACATCATATGTTCCAACATCTAAACTAAATGATGTTATATATGTATTATTAGATAAATCCATTGATAATGATATATCTGTATTTAATATTTGTAAATATAAATTATCAACATATAATCCAAAATTATTAGATATATCACAATTAATTGTATATATAGATGAATAATTAAAAACATATTTTTGAGAGATCAATAATAAATTATTAGGAATAATATATAATGGATAACTCATTGTTGTATAACCATAATAAAATTTATTATTTATTAAACTAGCATTAATATCCCATAAACTAATATCTATATTTGAATTTATTAAATCATAATATAATATTGTTGATGTTATTGAATAATTATTTGTATTAATTATTGTATTAGATATATCTGATATTATTGAATTTGTTAATTGAGACCATGTATTTATATCATAACTAATTCCAGATATATCTGTTATTAAATTATTACTAATATCTATAATAGCATTTAAATTAACTAAATCTTGTGTATTATTAAATGTATATATAATATAACCATTGAAAATATTATTATTTAATTCTTCAATATTATTAAAAGTAGATATTATTTCTAAATTATCATTATGATATACAATTATATTATTATTTGAATTAATATCAAATGAAAGTAATTTAGGATATATCATAAAATTTTTATTTGTTAAATTATATCCAGTAAAATAATTATTATTTGTAATATGAGCATCAATCATCCATGAACTTATATCTATACCTTTATTTTGTAAAAATACAAATGGAATTGTTGTTGTTATTTGATTATTATTAAAATTAAAATTAAAATCAGCATTATTAATTCCGATTGTAATATTTTTTATATTATTAAAAGTATAATTAATATTACCATTTAATATATTATTACATAAATCATTAATATTTGAAGAATTAAAACTAGATACTATAATTAAATCATCAGTATTATATGTTATATTATTTACACTAATATCAAAATTTATATTTTTAGGATATATTATTATTTCTTTATTTGTAGAATTATTGCCTGTATAATATAAATTATTTATAATTTGCGCACTTATTGACCATGAACTAATATCAATACCTTTTTGTTGTAATAAACTATATGGAATTGTTGTAATTATTCTATTATTATTAAAACTTAAATCTAAATCATAATTATTACCAACTATAATACTTTTTGGTATAATTGGAATGTAAGGTGTTAAAGAAAATACAGGTTGTCCCGCAATTAAACCTGTAGTATTTGCAGTAGGAAAACCTGAAGGAACAACATTTGGTGGAATAGGATTATTTATATTATTATTATTAAATATTACTAATTGTGATTGAGTGGCTACAACTGCATAACATAAACTATTATATGTATAAAATGCAGTATTTTGTGTCATATAAATAGGATTAAATGTTTGATTAAAATTATATGGTGGTAATCTAAAGTTTGTTCCTGGTGAAAAGTTAATATGTACATTATCTAAAGACATATTTTGAATATTAGGTGAAAATACTCTTGATTGAATAATATTATTATCAAATATATATTCAATACAACCATTTGTAATATTATTTTCAACATCATTAATATCTGAAGATGTAAATGTACTTGTTATTTTTAGATCATTTGTATTATACATTAAATTACAATTATCTAATTTTATATTAAAAGAAATATTTTTTGGATGTATCGTTAATTTAGCATCATGTATATTATTACCAGAATAATATTGATTTTCAATACTAGCACTTATTGTCCATGAACTAATATCAATATTTTTTTCTTGTAAGAAACTATAAGGAATTGTTGTAATTATTTTATCATTAGATAAATCTGATGTAAAATCTGCATTATTATTTCCGACAATAATATTAATTGAATCATTAAAAGTATAAATAATATTACCATTTAATATATTATCATTTATATCATTTATATCTAAATTATCAAATTTTGTTGTAATAACTAAATTATCTGTATTATATGATAAATCTGCAATTTCATTAAATACATTTTGATTTACTATAAATAATTCTGTTATCCCAATACAATTTAATGGACTATATTCACTATCAGGATGACTTCTTAAATTTAATATATTTGGACCAAGAATAAAAGCATAATAATTAATTCCTTTTGTTAAATATTCGGTTGTATTTCCAACTTGTACAATATAAAAATCAAATATCATATTCATATTATAAGGATTTAATTGTAAAGATTCATAATCAAAAACTATTATTTGTTCTGTTGTATATGTAATTTGTGGTAATGGAATTAAATATAAATTTTGTTTTGGAGTATTTGTATTAGAATATATATCAAAACTAATTTGTTTAGGATATATAATAATATCCTGATTTATAATATTAAACCCAGTATAATATAAATTATTTACTATATTAGCACTAATAGACCAATTACTAATATCTATACCATTTTGTTGTAAAGTTTGATATGTTATTGTTGTTATAATTTCATTATAATCAAAAATAAAATTATCAATAATTATATTAATAGAATTATTAAATGTATATTGTATATTTCCATTTGTAATATTATTACTTATATCATCAATTTCTAATGGATTAAATGTTGAAGTAATGATTAAATTATCTTTATTATATGATAGATCTGATATATTTGTACTAATATCAAAATTAATATTTTTAGGATGAATATTAATAGTTTTATCTGTTAAACTAGGACCATTGTAATTATTATTACTAATATATGCACTAATTGTCCATGAACTAATATCTATTCCATATTGTTGTAAAGTTTGATGTGATATATGTGATGTAATATTACATGTCGATGAATCTATAATAATCATAGTTGATGAAATATCTATATCTGTTATTAATTGAATTGATTTTGTTTCTAAATTATTAATAAAAGTATATACTATATTTTTAAATTCCTCCTCTATATTTATATTAGTAAAATAAGAAGTAATATTTAAATTATCTAAATTATAAGATAGATCTGTTATATCTGTATTAAAATCAAAATTAAAATCAATATCATTTCTAAATATATTAAATGATGAAGTATTATGATTACTAATATCTAAATAGGAACTATTTGTGAATGAACCTGTAATTTCATATGTTCCAATATCTAATCTATCTTTTACAATAATAACACAACTATTAGAATTATTCAAAAAGCCTAGATATGATTTTCCATTTACATATATTGTTAATATGTTTTCAGTTTCATTAGTGAAAAATAAATCTTCTCTACCTGTATTAATAGTTATTGTGATAGGAATATGTTCAAAATAGTAAAATTCATTATCAACACTTGTAATTAATGTTGGATTAATATTAAATTGTCCTCTAGATGTTTGTGTTACAGGTAAATAATTATTAGATTCTGGAATAATTACAGAATAAATATAATAATATGTATTTTTAAAACTTGCAGAAAAATTATATGATATATCATAATTATTATTTTCTAATTCATCCGTATTAGAACCAGAAATATCAATTGGTGTTGAATTAAGTATAAAAACATCTGAATTATTAATATTAGTATCATTTATTACAAAATAATTAGAATTAGTTGAATAATAATATGTTAATTTTCCTTGTTGGTCAATAATATTATCGCTAAAATCAATAATACTACCAATTGTAATATCAGTATTATAATATGTATTATTTATTACATTTTGAATAAATATAATTGATGAATTAATATAATTAGTTGCTTTTGCTAATGAAAATGATGATATGATAGGCGCAAGTATAGTATAATTTGATAAATCATAAGGTATAAAAGATGTAGTTAAAGTATAATTTGTTAAATCATTAGAAATATCATTTGGTGTTAAAGAAAATAGATATTCTGTATTACTTAAACCACTTGTTTCCGGTAATTTAGGACCAGTAGGAACAAAAATTAAATTATTTTGTGAATATGGATTATTAATATTATCATTTATCCATATACTTATTACATATGTATAATTTATATCTAATTGAGCAAAACATAATTGACCTTTTGTAAAATAATTATCTTTACTTTGCATCATATAAATTGGTTTAAAATTATTTTCTACAAAATAATATGGTGCTTCTTTTAAATTAATAAATTCATCAAAATGGATATTGTAATAATTATATGAAATTACAGGTGGTGAATATATAATATCAATATTATTATATTCTAATATTTTTGATGGTATTGTGAATTTATAATTTGTATAATTTGAATATTCAGTACTTATAATATTGGTAGGTGGTGGTGATAATGAAAATAAAACACCACCATAAGTAACATTAGGTTCATTATTAAACATTGTTGTTGGCATAAAATTTTTATTATCTTTTGAATAAGGATTATTTATATTATCATTAATCCATACAGTTATTGCAGTATTTTCTGGCCAATAAAAAAGATATTCTAATCTAGCAAAACATAATTGACCATATGTCCAAGCAGGATGTGTATGTATCATATAAATTGGTGTAAAAGTTGTCATCGAAAAAAAATATGGTGCCTGTGTTAAATCTATAGTTGGTGTAAATGCAATAAATTGAAAATTAGCCGTATGCATTGGGGGTGAATAAATAGTTTCAATATTATAATCAATATTATTATTAATATTATTAAAATTAAAATAATATTTACCAGTAATATTATTCTTATTTTTAATATTATAGATAATATTAAATGTTTCATCATAATTAATATAATTGTTAAAATATGTATAATTTGTATTATAATTAAATTTACTAGATGAAATATCTATTGGAGATATTTGTAAATCTGCTATTAATGGAGTATATGGTAAAACTGAAAAATTTATATTAAATGAAATATCTTGTATATATGAATCTGATGGAATAAATTCAATATTAAACATATAATCACCAACAGTTAAATTTCTTAAATCTGGATAATATTTAGCATTATATTGAAAATTTGTCCATCCAATATCACTAAAAGGGCGACCAAAAGGCCATTCATCATTTGCAGGAACACCAGCACTATGAATTGTATCTAAGAAAGGTTTATTAGGAATTTTAACTGTTGGATTATTTAGATTATATAAATTGCAATACATATAACCATTAACATTACTATTATTTAGAGGATATCTTTCTTGATAAAACGTAAAATACATATTAGAAAGATCGCGATATAAATATGTTTGTTGTGATGATATATAATATGATAATGGAACTTTGGAAATTGTAAATGTTAATGAATTAGAAGGATTATATATATAATTATCACAACTTATATCAGAATATATACTATATGTTCCACTACTTAATCCTATATTTTTAGCATTAAAAGATATGTCAAAGTTTTGATTAGCTATTGTATTATTCTGATCTATTATAGTTTTATGTTCATTTAGACGCATTATATAAGAAATATTTGTTAATGATAAATCTATTTTTTTTACTATATTATTACTATTGTTTATTATTTTATACGTTACAAATCCAACATCAATTGGTAAAAAAGTTTTATTAGAATTGAAACTAATTGATATAATATCATCTAAATAATCATAATTAGTTTGAGGATTATTGTTATTAATAGTAATAATATTTTCAATTGCTTCTATTGACATTTTTATAAAAACCACTGATGGTCTAGTTTCATAACTTTGATTATATTCTTCAGGCCATGGTTGATAAGTTACTTGAAACTCATATTCACCTACTGGTAAATATGGTAAATAGTATATCATATTTTTACCTAATGTATAATTATATGGCATAGCATCTGTCATTTTTATATTTCTAGAAATATCATAATAAAAAGATAAAGATGGATAACTTTCTTTATACAATAAAACATTAAGATATGCACTAATATCAAACTGAATACTCTCATTATTAAATATATTTACTTTTAAATTAAATGATAAATCTGGGCTAGCATATGGAGAAGATATTATATTATTATATATTGGTTTTAAATTTGTTTTTGATGGTTTAATATTATATAAATTTACACCTAAACATCTAAAATCGTCAGTTATAAAATTTACATTTATTGTATATATATTATCAATTTGTAAATTATAAACTTCAGGTATAAAACTAATATTAATTTGTTGATTTATATAATTATTAATATAATAATCAGGAATACCGGGACTAATAATATTTAAATTATTATCATATATTGTGAAAACTAATTTTCCATTAATTATATATGATAACTCTTGATCTTCAGTTAAAAATGAAATAATTAAATTAATTAAACCATATCGATAACCATAATCTACAGTTATATTATTAATAGAAATATCAATATTTGGTTTAATAATTTCTAATGAATATATTCCTGATGGAATATCTGGATTATCATTAGAAAAAATTACATTATTGAAATAATTATTATCAATATAATATAATTGCATATTTCCTTCAAAAAAAGATATATTATTTTGATTTAAATTTAAAACATTCCCATTCCATGAAATATCAAATATAGTATTATCTATATCTAAATTAAATGTAATTGGTATTATATAATCACTAACATCATTTTTATAATATATTTGCAATATTCCACTGTTAACAATATAATTATTTGATACTAAATTACCACTTATTTCAATAATATCATTACTCAAACATTCTATACCAATGCTATTAAAAAAATTCCAATCTGTATATTCAATATTTTCTATTTTAAAATTTAAATTTTGTATTTGAACATCGGCTTTTGATATATATAACATATTATCTGATAATTTAAATAAATAACTATAATAATTTATATCTGAAGGTATAAAATTTATATATATATAATATGATTTATTACCAATTAACCAATTATTTGGATTTATAATATTATAATTATATGGTATAAATGATAATGATGAACTATTATTTGATATATCTGATGTCCCTATTAAATAATTATTTATATCAATATTATCTATTACAAGTTCATTCGGAATTATATAATAATTTAAACTACCATCAATAATTAATCTATCATTAAAAATTATATCAGATATATTTATATTTAATACACTAGTATAATAAATATTATTAAATGAATTATTATTTGAAACTTTAGTTATATTATATTTATTATAACTGATATCTTTTAATAAATTAAATGGTAATATACTTGTATTTTCTGGTGTTATAATTATATTTATAAAATTTTGCTCAAATAAAATAAAATTACAATCTGTTAAACTATTCATAATAATAGAATTAAAATCTATAAAAGAATTATTTATATTTAATATTATATTATATGATGATACATCAGTTGTATTTGTTGTAATATTAACATTTACTGGTAAATTATATGGATATGCATAACTTAAATCACTTAAAGTTAAGATATTGGCTAAAATATTAAAATCATCTTTATAATTTATAATATTTGATATATCTAATGTATAATTATTTATAATAAAATTTTCATCAAATTGAAAAATATTAGATGGATTAATTATAATATTTAATGAATTATTATTAATAATAAAATTATTACCATTCTGATTAAAATTAAATCTAATATCATAATTACCACTTAATAAATTTTTTTCAAATGGTGAAAATACCATACTCTTATAATCATTATCTATTAATTCAGCATTTAATGATATATCATTTATATTAAATTCACATATTCCAGTACATAATGGATCAATATCAGATAAAACTATATATACTGATTGAGAATAATTTATTTCTGTAACTTTTTCATTTGTACTAACATCATATAATGATAATATTGGTGTAATTACTTTTTGTAAAATATTTAATTGTGTAGGATATTCAAAAAATGAATCATAATATAAATTTGTTAATGTTGGGGTAAATAATATTTTAATATTATATAGATCATAATTAGATATTAATAAACTTGTATCAAAACTTACTTGTGATATATCTGATATACTTGTAAAACTACCAGATATATCTTGTAAATTATTAAAATATTCAATAGTAAATTGTCCATTAATTATATTATTAGAATTATCGATTGCATGACATTCTATTATAGGTAATATATCTATATATATTGGTGTTAATGGAATACTTGAACAAATTAATGTAGTATTATAATTTAAAATATTAAAAGAAATATCTTGAGATATAGAAAAAGTATAATAATCATTAGATGGAATCCAATTAATATTAAAATTTTTCATACTACTACTATCATTATAAAATTGTGGAAAATTATAAGAAATATCTGTTATTTGTTGATTAATACTTATATCAGTATCTATATCTGTTAATATAAATTCTCCAGAAGGAATAAATGGTAATATATTTTGAGAAGTTAATAATGATTTAATTGTAAAATTATCATTTTTATAAATTATATCTTTACTTAAAGTTGTTGATAAATTTAAATTAATTGGATTTATTGAAAATAATATATTATCTGAATTTAAATTATTATGACTAGTTGATGAAATTTGTGCAATTTTTGAATCAATAACTGCTTCTAAATAATAATTTTTACCTGGTAATAATGCAATATTATTTGATAATAAAAATGATAATAAATTAAAATTATAATACCAATAAATATTATATATTGGCGAAACATCATTTGTATTATACCAATTAATATTATTTCCTGTATAATCCGAATTTAGAGTTGTAGTATATCCCCATGAAGCAATAAAATTTGTTAATATATTTTTAGAATTATCTAATATATTTATTTTTATATCTGCAAAATTATTATTTATAATTGAAATATTATTATCTGATAAATCAACAATATTAATTATTCCAGAAATATCTGTATTATAATAATCAAAATTTAATAATATTGGAGATAATTTTGTCTTAAATTGAATATTTGGAAGTACAACGTCTAATTTAAAATTTGACATTAATGAACGAGATGAAAGATTATTACTTATATCATTGATAGATATACTAAAGTTATAAAATGTATTTAATGAATTATAATTAGAACTAGTAAAATCTCTAATAATTGATACAGTATTATTATTTGATGTACGATATTTTCTATTAAATTGTGTTTCTATAATATCATATGATCTTAACATAAATGAATCATTTAATAATATATTATTAACAGATATATCAAATTTTATTGTTGTATCTGATGGGAAAGAATAATTATAATTATATTTAATAAATTCGGAATCATAATAATATAAATTTTTTAAATTTATTAATAAATATGCAATTCTAGAACCCATATTAGCAATATTATTAATATAAAAATTAAATATTAACTTATCACCTGGTTCTAAAGTAATCAATGAATCTATTTTTAATATACCACTTGATAATGCTAATGGATTATTATTTGTATATGAACTATTGTTGTTATATAAAATAGGATAACTAGTTATTATACCATTTTTACTAATATCAATAGATGCAGTTATTGGTAATGAATTAAATGTTTGAGCATTTGAAATAATAGATGCTAAATGATTTGGAGTAAAAGAAAATGTTTTTGAATTATTATTTTTAATTATATATTTAAATCCATTTCCACGATTTATAACTGAATTGATTTGATTATCTAATCTTAAAATTAAAAATCCATTATAATAATATTGATTTATATATGATCCCCAAGATGATCGTGTAATATTTCCACTTGCAATCTGCATAAAACCATTTTTAATAAAAAAATCATAAGTTCCAGATAAACTAAGATTAGATGATATTATTAGTGGTACTTTACTAGTATTATTTGGTAAAAAATTATCTAATATATACCCTGATACTAATCCAGAATATAATGATGTTGAAAAATTAGTTATGATATTATTACATAGATCTCTTAATATAAAATTACTCATATATATAATATATTAATATAATATTTATATATTATTTATAATATATAAATATTATATATGATATAGATGATTAATAGATTATTTTTTTTAAAATATTTTATAATTTTTTTTAAAATATTTTATAATTATTTTTAAAAATAAACTTAAAATTTATAATTTTTATCAACTTCAAAAGCCCAAAAAAATTTTTCTTTTAATGCGCTTGAAAATATCTTTTCTACAGGAATATTATGTTGTTTTAAAAATGCAACAGTTATTCTAGGATCTATATAATTTGTTTTTGATGTTCCTAATGATATATTTTTTAATTCTAATTTTAAATCTTTTTTATTTTTTTGAGATTTAATATATTCTTTTAATTTTTTAATTTTTTGTTTATGTTTATCAGTTTTAGAATCATCTTGTTTTATTAAATTTTCTAATTCTAATATTTCTTTTTTATAATCTTTAATTTTATCATTTATTTTATCTAAACTATCATTAAAATTTTTTGATACACTTTTTTGATGATTACATAATAAAGCTACTTTTGCATTTGCTTTATTGAATAAATTTAATAAAATATTTATTTTATCTGATTTATCATATTTATCATATTTATCTGTTATTTCATCTAATTCTTGTTGAAATAAAAAAGATGCATTATATGTTCTAAAAGTTTTAGCAGTTAAATCTGACATAAACGTTTTTAAATATTCATTTAAATCAGATGAATTCATTAAATTAAATAAATCTTCATCTGATTTTTTATTTAATATAAATTTTTGAACATTTAAATAAACTTCTTCTGGAACTTGAGTTTCATTAATATATCTTATTGAATCTTTACCTAAAAAATCAAATTTAATAATATTATCAGGTTTTAATGTAATATGTTCTATTCTTAAAGATGTTACACCGACCGTATCAGCTTCATCATCATTTTTTTCATTACCAACTCTTAGAGCTAATTTATCTATAAAAAATAATGCAGTTGCGAGTTGTGCAGTAAATTTATCTTTTGATAATAAATTTTTATTATTTTTATCTCTAATATTATTTATTATTTTTGCTAATTTTCTTGCTCGATCAAATTTTTCTTCATCGGATCTTGCTTTAAAATCAGATTTACTACCTAACCAAACATATTTACTTTTACCGGTTATTGTATCTTTCCATGATGCCAACCATTCTAATTTATTATCGTGAATTATTTTTTTCCATTTTTGATTTTGAAAAAATGATTGAATTTCAGGTTTAGATGCATCTTTTGATAAATTTAAAATAACATCTGAAGGGAATATTCTTTTTTTTATCATTCCTAATTTAGGATGACATCCACGACCAATAAAAATACCAGGAGGTTCCATTCTATAATTTCCGACAGGTTGAATTTTTCCATCAACAATACAATTTTTATATTTTTCTTCATCTTTATCTTTTAATTCTTTTAATCTATCTTTTTCATCTTTTGATAGATTTTTTTTAATTTCTCTATTTTTTTCAATATATTTAATAATTTCTGTAAAATCACATAATTCTAATTTTTCAATTGGTATTGAACAATTTTTTAATGTTGGTTTCCAACATTTAAAAAAATTTTTATTAAAATTTTTTGATTTTATATATTCTGTATCAATATATTTAGCATATAAAGTTGCATACTCTTCTGCTAATTCTGGTAATTTAACTTCAATACCATTATATTTTATAGGTATATTATGAGCTTGGTATGGTTCTGGAAATAATACACCATTATGAATAAAAGATGACCATTTTTTTTTATTTTTATTATTTCCACCAAATTGTTGATGTAAAAAATATCTAGTTAATAAATATATATTATTCATTAATATATATTTATATATAAAATTATATTTAATTTTTAAATAATATTACAATAATTATAATTATAATTATTATGTATAATGACAGAAAAAAAATATATAAAATATAAAAAAAAATATTTAGAATTAAAAAATAATAATAATTTATTCCAATATGGTGGAAAATTAACATTATTAACTATTAAAAATATTAATATATTTACTAATCCAGATATGGAAAAATTTTTAAATCCTATTTATGGATTAATTATGAGTAAAACTGATTATATTGATAATATATTAAAATTAGATACTATTAGACATTTTAATCCTAAAAATAGTATAATTGATGAATATAATGCTATTAAGTGTATTATAAATCCAACTAATCGTGAATATAAACCAAATAATGCAATCATTAATAGATTAACACCATTTATGATTGGTCAATATTTAGCATTATTATATTATTGCAAAGATAAAAATAAAGAGACTATTACAACATTAAAAATAAAATTTAATAAAATTATTTATCAAATGAAAATTACTTATAGTTATATTATTGCAGATAATGGAGAAGTTAAAAATTATACAAGTGTTAGTAATATTAAAAAAAATATAGTATTAGGAACACAAAAAAAAAAATATGTTTCATTTATTATTATATTGTTTATGGTGGATTTCTAATAGTTCTGATGATATTGTTGAATATTATAATGGTATTCATATGACATTTAATGAAATAAATAGATTAGAAACTTGTGAAACTAATATTATTCAACTTAGAGAAGAAGATTATAGTAAAGAAATATTTACCGAATATACTGAAGAAGAATTACAAATTATTGATGGAGATAAAATTACCGATTTTAATATAGCATTAGTTAAAATTTTATCAACTAGTAATTTTGAAGAAATTAATTATACATATGTAGCAACTCCTGAAGATAATACTACAACTTTTTCAGATTGTGTTGAAACTGGTTTACGTAATTTTATAAATATATTAATTTTTAATAATAATCATTTAGATATAACAATATTATCAAGATTAGGAGCAATTCAACCTCTAATTAATTATTATGTAAGATATCCAAATTTTACAACATTATTAACTAAAATAGCAAGAGAAGAATGGGTTATATTATTGGGTCTCTATGCAAATGAAAAAATTGAATTTAAAGAAATGAGAGAACATGGTATATCTTTTAATATCAAATCATCTATTCATAATTTTAAACAATTACTTGAAAATTTATTTCCTTTAGAACAAAGTTATGATATTTTTAAAATTTTAATTGAAAAAAGTGATGGACTGATAGAAGATATTAATATAAGAGATGATGAAAATGAAGATGAAAATGAAGATAAAAATAAAATTAATATATTAATAAAGAATATTAATTTAGAATCTCAAACATTTATTATAAAATGTAGACATTTAAATTTTAAATTTAATAATATAGTTAAATATAATATAGATAATTTTGACTTACCTAATGAAGAACATCAAAATATAATTAAAATTTTACTTAAAACAAAAGAATTACTACCTGAAAAATATTTACATCAAATATATAGAGAAATGGGATCTTATATAAATAATATTTTTTATAATAGTGATGATAACGAATTAAAATTAAATATATTAATAATTGTATTAAAATCAGAAATAAGAATAAAAATCCCCGAAGAATTTGCAAATTATTTAATAAGTATAAATTTTTTTATAGATAAACATAAAGATCTTTTTAAGTATTTGGTAATTATATTAAATGATCTTGATTTTATGTTATCGATAGTTTCAATATCATCAGGAATACCAGAATTAAATAAAATATCATATACAGCAAATAATGAACTAACAGAAATTAAATTTAGTAGAGATTTAACCGAAGATGAAATAGCAATGTTTAAGACTATTAGTGATGGTTTTATGGCATATTCAAATATAGAAACTATCGATTTATCTCCATTTAGAAATGTTAAAAGTATCGGTAATTATTTTTTTGATGAATGTGCAAATTTAGAAACAATAGATTTATCACCATTTACAAATGTAAAAACAATTGGTAATTATTTTTTAAATGAATGTAAAAAATTAAAAACAATAGATTTATCACCATTTACAAATGTAAAAACAATTGGTAATTATTTTTTAGATGAATGTATTAGTTTAGAAATAATAGATATTTCACCATTAATAAAATTAGAAACAATTGGTAATTATTTTTTAGAAAAATGTACGCATTTAAAAATAATAAAAAATAGTTCAGCACTAAATATAAAAAGTATTGGTGAAAATTTTATAGATTCTTGTGAAAATTTAGAAGAAATAGAATCATTGCAATTAGAACAATTAGAAAGTATTGGGGATAATTTTTTATCAGAATGTTCAAAATTAAAAAAAATAGATAATATATCATTAATAAATGTAAAAAATATTGGCGAACATTTTTTATCTTCATGTGAAAGTTTAGAAACAATTAATCTATCATCATTAATACATGTTGAAACAATCGGTGATTGTTTTTTACAAAATTGTAAAAGTTTAGAAAGAATAGTTCTATCATCATTAATAAATCTAAAAAATATTAGTAATTATTTTATGGCATTATGTGAAAATTTAGAAGAAATAGAATTTGGAGAAGATATAAAACAAATAGAAAGTATTGGTAATAATTGTTTAACTTATTCTAAAATAAAAACAATAGATATGTCATCATTTACAAATCTAAAAAATATTGATGGTTTTTTTTTATCTTCTTGTAAAAGTTTAGAAACAATTAATTTATCATCATTAATACATGTAGAAAGTATTGGTGATTGTTTTTTACAAGATTGTACAAGTTTGAAAAAAATAGATCTATCATCATTAATAAATCTAAAAAATATTAGTAATTATTTTTTAGCAGCTTGTGAAAATTTAGAAGAAATAGAATTTGGAAATGATGAAAAACAAATAGAAAGTATTGGTGATAATTTTTTAACTTATTCTAAAATAAAAATAATAAATATGTCATCATTTACAAAATTAAAAAATATTGGTAGGTATTTTTTAGCAAATTCTATGGATTTAATAACTATATATTTTGAAGAATTTAAAATATATAATATTGGTTTTGGGTTTTTAGCAAATTGTACAAATATTTCACATATTCATAGTAGAGAAAAAGTATACAATAGAGAATTTATATTAAACTTGACAGAAATTAGTAGAAGAAATGTATAGTAGAAGAAATGTATACAATAAAAATTTTGTATTAAAAAAAAACTCTGTATAAAAAGATTAAAATTTGAACAATTTATTTATTATAATGAATAATAAAATTTGAAAAATTTATTTATTATAATGTATAATAAATAAATTAATAATGAAACAGTTTATTTATATAATATATCTATTATTAGTTTTTATACAAATTTCTACATCTTTTATGAGGATTAATAAATTTATTCATAATTTTAAATTAAAATTATTTCAATATGATGATGATAATATATCATCAATATATAAAGAAATGGAATTAATTAATTGGAATGAAAATATTGCTGAAGATAAATTTTATTATATTGTTGGACATAAAAATCTAAAATTTATGTTACTCATAAATGAAATGAAACAATTAAATATATGTTGTATATTTATTCCAATAACTACATATAAAATAACAGATATTGATTATATTTTTTCAAATATAATGCGAAATCAATATAATATTGATTTTATTAAACCAAATATTACTGATATTAATAAATTTGATGATTTTTTAATATTTGATCAAAATAAATATATTGGTGGATTATATGAAATATATTCAATATTATATAAAGATATCTAATTTAATTTATAACTTGAAAACTTAAAAAATTGAAAATTAAAACTATAAATATTATTAATTATAAATCATATAAATGAAAGATTATACAATTCGAAATCTAATCATATTTATAAATATTATTAATATATTTATATTATTATTTTCAATATATATCATTTTGTTTACATTTAGAGAATGTATATATAATAATACAAAACGTGATTATTCACATTATAATGTACATATTATTGATAGATTTATTTATAGAATTTAAAAAATTGATTTTTATATTTTTTTATTATAATAAATATATTAAGTAAAATGTCAAATAATAAAAAATATAGTTTCTTATTAGTAAAACATACTACAGAAATATTAAATCAAGAAAAGCGTTTTATTGGATGGTCTAATATACCTCTTACACAAAATTGTATTGAAAATAGTTATAAAATTGGTGATAAATTAATTAAAAATAATTTATCACCAAATATCATCTTTTGTTCTGATCTAAATAGAACAATTTATTCATCATATGTTATTAGAAATAAATTAAGATATAATATTCCAATTATCAAAACATGGAGATTAAATGAGAAATATTATGGGGAATTAGAACAAATGCCTAAAAAATATATAATAAAAATGTATGGGGAAGAATTAATAAAAAAATTAGATAATGATTATATTTCAAAACTTCCTGTTATGCAAGATTATTTATATTATAATAGTTATTTATGTAATGAACATTCTTATATTAAATATATAGAAAATGGAGAATCTAATAAGAATGTTCAAGATAGATTGATGCCATATTATCAAAATGATATTTTACAAACAATTAAAGATAATAAATTACCTTTAATATTTACACATAAACATGTTATACGAGTTTTAATGAAATATTTATTAAATTTAGATAAAGATGAATTTTTAAATTATGATTATCCTAATAATAAAATTTTATTAATTAATTTAGATCATGAATTTAGATATATTGATCATAAAGAGATTGAATATTAAATTGTTGTATATATATATATTTTTATTTAAAAATATATAATTTAATAAATATATAGTTTAATAAATATATAGTTTAATAAATATATATTTTAAAAAATATTTTTTTATAAAATATATATATATATATATATATATGCTACAAAAATATATATATATATATATATATATAGTTTACAAAAAAATATTATATTGCAAAGGGTGGAAGTGAAAAATTTTCACCCACAAGTAAGGAAAACTATATTCCAAATAACATACTTTCATTAATTGGAGTAAACTTCGATAAGGTAATTGACAGATTTAAATATATAAGATCAGATATAACTACAGATAATCTAAAACTAGAAAGTGTTTTAGAAATGTATAATACACTATATACACAAGATGTTTTAAACGGAGATGAATGGAGATATTTTTTAAATTTAGAATCATATCTTATTAAAAGAGGAAACAGGAATACAAAACAATATATTTTTTTAAATATTAATCCAAAGCCAGGAAGGTGGCGTCAAGATAAAATTTATAATATAGAAAATAAATTGAGTCCTGAGAATAAACAAAAATTGATGCAAATATTTACTGATAAACTAGATAATTTTATAAATGGATTTAAAACAGCATTAACCGTAGAATTGAGTGTGTATAATAATTTAATAGAATTAAATGAATTTATAAAAACCAAAGATATATATACTGAAGAGCTAAAAATATATATACAACAAATAGTTAATAATTTTATAGTTGAAGGTAATACATGTTATTATATACCAGCATTTGAAATAATATTAAATAAACCTTTATTATTAAATGATGAGTATAACCAATTACCAATGAAGTATAAAGAAAAATATGAAAAATGTGTTGGAACTCCTGGTACTCTTTATGGTGTTACTTATATGAAAGATTGTCCAGAAAATAACTATAAAAAAAAATAGTAAAAAGTACTACCGATAACATTCAAGTAAAAAGTACTACCGATAACATTCAAGTAAAAAGTACTACCGATAACATTCAAGTAAAATCTACTTAATCATTTAAAGTACTTTTATTAAATTCCCATAAAAAAATCCAAATAAACTATTTTAATAATTTTATATATTATTTTTAAAAAAATAATATATAAAAAATTAAAAAATCTAATATAAATATATATATGGAAAAAAAATATATTAATTATAAATCAAAATATGTTAATTATAAATCAAAGTTTTTATATAATTCTATTAATTCTATTAATTCTATTAATTCTATTAATGAAATTATTAAATTTTTTTTACAATTTAGAACTATTATCAAAATATATCATTTCCAAACAAATATGTATGCATATCATAAAATTTCAGATGAATTATTGATTAGTATAGATTCATTATCAGATAAATTAATAGAAGCATTATTAGGAAAATTAAATATTAGACCAGATTTTAGTGATTTAGATAATAAAACATTAGTTTTTGAAAATATTGATAATAATAAATTTATAAATATTTTAGATAATTCAATAAAATTTTTAAATGAAAATTTTACTAATATAACATATAGTGAAATATTAAATATAAAAGATGAAATTTTAGGTGAAATAGATAAAGCAAAATATTTATTATCATTCAAATAATAAATATTTAAAAAAAAAATAATAATATTTAATTATATAAATGATGAAAATTTTAGATAAAATGAAAATTAATTATAGTTTTTTGTTAACTAGACATGGACAATCTATTTGGAATCAAGAAAGTCGTTTTACAGGATGGACAAATATTCCTCTTAGTCATGAAGGAATAGAAGAGAGTCATAAAATGGCAAAAGCATTATTAAAAAATAATTTATATCCAAATATTATTTTTTCATCAGTTTTAGAACGTGCAATTAATACATCTAATATTATAAAAAATGATTTACAAAATAATGTACCAATACATACATCATGGAGATTAAATGAAAAACATTATGGAACATTAGAAGGAGTTCCAAGAAAATATATTAAAGATGAATATGGAGAAAAATTTACTAAAATGATGCGTTCTAGTTTTAATATGAAACCGCCTATTATAAAAGATCATTCATTTGATAATAATTATTCATGTTATAAGAATTGTTATTTTGAAAAGATACAAAATGGAGAATCAAAAGAAAATGTATTAGATAGATTATTACCATATTATCAAAATGATATATTATATACTTTAACAGAGAATAAATTTCCATTAATTGTAACTCATAAACATACAGCTCGTGTTTTAATGAAATATTTATTACAATTAAATGAAGAAGATTTTGAAAATTATAATTTACCTAATAAAAAAATTTTATTAATTAATTTAGATAAACAATTTAAATATATAAATCATAATGAAATTAACTATTAAATTTATTTTTCTTTATAATATCTTCCATCTAATCCACATTTAAACATATCATTTCTACATATCTTTGTATTTTCAAAAGTTATTATATCTGTTGTTGTATTTTTATTAGCAAATTGATCACATTTACTATTAGAATTTATAAAATAACTTGTAGGAGGTTTATAGTGAATACATTTTTTACATAAGGGAAAAAAAATAATTTTTTTAGAATTAATAAAAGTTAATAAACAAAATAAATTAATATAATTGATATTCATTAATTATATATTATATATAATTAATTTTTAAATTAAAAAAATTGAAAAAATTACATATTTAAATACATGTATATATACTTATCATATTATGATGTTTATTTCTATCTTTACATTATTTCAAATGACTTTTTCTAATCTATCAACTGTTAAAGAATTAGATTTAATAAAATATGAAAAAAGATGGTATCAAGTATATGGAAATAAATTTGATCAAACATTTCAAAAATATGGTAATTGTATAACAGCAGACTATAACATTATTCCTAATGGTAATGTATCTGTATTAAATTCAGAATATTCTTTAACAAATAATTTAGAACAAATTACTGGTTATGCATATTATAAAAATGATGTTAATTCAAAATTAAATCCTGGAGCATTAACTGTTCATTTAGATGGTGTTAGTCATGATTCCCCATATTGGATTATTAATTTAGGTCCGGTAATAAATTATTATTATGATTGGGCAATTGTTTCAGATCCAGTAAAGATATCATTATTTGTATTAGCTCGAGATGTTTATAGATTTTATAGAGATTATGATACAGATGTATTAAAAATTTTAGATAATTATGGATATAATAATATTATTAATATTTCACACATAGATTGTAGATATGTTGATGAATAAATTTTTTTATAATTTTATTAATATTTTAATTTAAAATTTATATTAATATTTTTTTATTTACACTAAACTATATTAACTTAATACAATTGCATTAGTTAAAAATTGAAATTGATTAAAATTAAGTTAAATTATATATTATTAATAATATGTCATATCCTAGTTCTTATGCAAATAATAAAGAACATATTAAAACATATAATGTATTAAAAATAACAATATATAAAAATACTTGCAAAGATTGTTATTTAGATACTCATAAAGATAAAGATAGATATAAAAATGATAAAAATAAAGATATAAATACATCTTGTCCTCCTTTTTTTTTGACCAAAGATAAAGATAAATATTTTAAAGTTATAGAACCAAAGGATAATGTAATGTTTCTTACTGAAGAACAATATTTACAAAACTTAAGTTTTAGTATTGATTCTATTGATGATACTAGATATTATAATTCAGATCAAATAGATAAAATACCAAAATTAGATAAAAAAAAAATAATGATAAAGTTTGAAACTATTTTTAACAAAATTATTGAAAATAGTAAAAATCTTTTATTAGAATATGATATGTTAGATGAATTTAAAAATTATTATAATTATAATTCTATATTTAATAATTTCAATAAAATTAATTATAATAGTGAAGAGGAAGCTGCCCATAGAATAATAAAAACTTTTGTTAATGATGTTATTAGTTGTTGTTTAAGTTATGAATCAATAATTAAATCTGATTTAAATGACACTGATGATATAGAAGATTATAATTTAAATCAAGAATATAAAGAAAAATTATACAAGATTGAATATAAATGTATGATATTATTTAATAAAATTGAAGAAAATAAATTTAAATCTGAAGAATTATATTTAGAATATAGTAAAATATTAGATCTAAAAAAAATATATGAAATTCCTGAAAATATTTTATTTCTTAAATATTTTACTCCAGAAAAAATAAAAGATTTAGAAAATTTATTATTCTTTACTAATTTTCAAACTAGTATTTAATTTTATCGCCATTAAATAATATATTTTCATTTGTTCATAATTTTTTTCTATTTCTTCATAATTTTTAGCTAAATTATACATTATATCAATATTATCTTTATCTTTATTGATACATATTAAATTATACATTTTCTGTTTTACATATAATTTTTTATCTATTGTTTTAATATATTTAATTAAATATATTAAATATATTAAACTAATATATATATCAATTTTTTCTTAATTTATATACTTCAATATATGTATTATTAAATAGAACTAATAAGGATAAAACAAATAATAGCATTTTGTAAATTTAAATAACAAAATGCTATTATTTTATAGTTATTTATAATCTTAATTCCCAAGCTCCAAAATTTAACAAAAACATTTTTATTTTAAAAAATATATTTAATTTCATCATACTATTCTTACAAAAAATATTTATATAGTAATTCATCCATATCACATTTAACAAAAACATTTTTATTTTTTAATATATATGTAATCCCTTTAATTTTAATTTCATCATATAATTCTTCATTTGTATCTATATTTTTATCTATATTTTTATAATAATTTTCTAAATCATACATAGTTTTTACACAATTATGTTCAATTGCCATTAAATAATATTTTTTCATTTGTTTATAATCTTTTTCTACTTTTTCATAATAATTCCCTAAATTATACATACTTTTTACACAATTATGTTCAATTGCCATTAAATAATATTTTTTCATTTGTTTATAATCTTTTTCTACTTTTTCATAATAATCACCAAAACTATACATACTTTTTACACATTTATGTTCAATTGCCATTAAATAATATTTTTTCATTTGTTTATAATCTTTTTCTACTTTTTCATTTGTTTATAATCTTTTTCTACTTTTTCATAATAATCACCAAAACTATACATACTATCTACACAATTATGTGTAATTGCCATTAAATAATATTTTTTCATTTGTTTATAATCTTTTTCTACTTTTTCATAATAATCACCAAAACTATACATACTATCTACACAATTATGTGTAATTGCCATTAAATAATATTTTTTCATTTGTTTATAATCTTTTTTTATAAATTTATAATAATATCCTATACTATACATACTATCTACACAATTATGTGTAATTGCCATTAAATAATATTTTTTCATTTGTTTATAATCTTTTTCTACTTCTTCATAATATAATGCTAAATTAAACATACTTTTTACACAATTATGTTCAATTGCCATTAAATAATATTTTTTAATCTGTTCATAATCTTTTTCAATATCTTCATAATATAATCCTAAATTATTTTGATAACGATATTCTAATTTATTTTGATAATAATAACCTAATTTAAACATACTATTTTTACAATTATATTTAATTGCCATTAAATAATATTTTTTCATTTGTTCATAATCTTTTTCAATAAATTGATAATAATTTCCTAAATTAAACATACTTTTTATACATTCTTTATTAATCGCCATTAAATAATATATTTTCATTTGTTCATAATTTTTTTTTATTTCTTCATAATTTTTAGCTAAATTATACATTACATCAATATTATCTTTATCTTTATTGATACATATTAAATTATACATTTTCTGTTTTACATATGATTTTTTATCCATTGTTTTAATATATTTAATTAAATATATTAAACTAATATATTTAACTTTTTAAATAAAACTAAATAAATAAAATTATTTGTTATTATTTCTTAATTCACGTACTTGAATATATGTATCAATAATTATATCATTATATTTTTGAATTGATTTATTTAAAATATGTTTATTATTATTTATATGAATTATTAATTCTGTAAATAACATTAGATCCAATGATAATGTTTTAAAAATAGAATTTTTAAATCTCAAATCTGTTATTTTATTTTTATTATATAATTCTATAAATACATCAATATTAAAATATTTATCAAAATCATTTTCTAATAATGTTAATCTATTATAATTTAACATATTTTTTGATTCTTCTAAAGGATTAGTTTTAAATAAATTTTTAATAATATTATTATATTCTTCTATTTTGTTTAAAAAATATACTGTTAATTCAATAGTCGAACCACTATAAGTATTTATACCATTTATTAAATAATCATTAATCTTTTTATTTATTATATTTAAATTATCCATAATATATTTAGGTATTTCTAAATTTTTTTTTAATGATTTTAATTTTTCAATTCTTGAGTTAATAATATAAAGACTATTATATAATTCATCAAAATATGTAATTTTTTTATTAGATAATAATATTAAAGATTTATTTATATGATAAAATATTATCTTAAAATAATTATCATTTTGAACAATATTAGATAAACTTTTAGTAAATTCATTAAATCCTGTATTATTCATCCATCCATTATATGCTTCACTATTCTTTTTTTTCATTAATCCAGATATAAATTTTTTTTTCATTGCAACAGTTTTCATTTTTTTTAATTCTTGTTTCCACCTTCAATTTTAATAATATTATCAAAATGAATTTCATCAATTATTTGTAAATTATTTTTACCACATCGATATATATAGAGTTGAGATGAACATAATGGAGAAATTGATACTTTATTTATTATTTCAGAACATAATTCATTAATAGTTTCATGACATCTTGTATATAATTCATTCAATTCTTCATCCTCAAACAAAGGGTTATCATATTCGTCAAATACAATTTCATCACATTTATTTATTAGGATATGTATATAACCATTTTTATTTTTTATAATTTCATTTACAACCATTTTAATTATATTAATTTCATCTATTGTTTGCAATCCTGAATTAATATCAAAAACTAGTATATAAATATCTATTTTTTCAGATATTTTTTTAATATAATCATAATATAAAGAATCTTCGCCTGAATTTAAACCGGGCATATCTAAAATAGAATATGTTGCATTTTTATCTAATAGATCAATAAAATCTGGTATTTTATCAATCCTATGAATAATTTGTGTAAAATCATTTTTTAAATTAAATGTTTTATTATCCATTTTTTTTAATATTTTTTCATTAGATTCTTTATTTCTATTATATATAGTTTCTATTGTATCTATTGTATAAATATGTTTACTGTCATTATTATAAATTTGAGGAAGCATTGTTGTTTTATTTTTTTTCATATCACTACAAGTATTAGAACATAATGCATTTAAAATTGTACTTTTACCCGATGATACTGGTCCTAATACAGCAATATATATATTTTCAATAAATGATTTATTATTCATTTATATTTATATTAATTTTATATTTAAGTAATTTTAATTTATATGAGATAACACAAAAAATTGATTTATTTATTAATTAAATTTATATATTAATATAAATTTAATTTTAATGGGTTGTTTTAGTTGGGTTGCACAAGATTCAGGAAATACTATAATTATTTATGGTTATGGAACTAAACAATATCCTACAAGAACTCATTATATGTGGGATAATCAAGGAAGACGATGGAGAGAAGATCAATATGATGGTGATGGTATTTTTGGAGGAAAAGATTTTTTTGTTTTACTTGCAGAAATGAATAATGTTTCTGATATGTCTGAAGAAAATAAAAGAGATTATGGTATAGATTTATATTATAGTAAAAAAGATATATTATATCCAAATCTTACAAATTCTTCAATATGGATTTGGAAAAATATAAAACCAAAAGATTGTGAATTTCAAGGTTTTTGTAATCCTAGTGATCATACAATTGATGGATTAAAAAATAGTGAAAAATATTGTATGATAGATATGGATGATAATTGGGGAAATGGAGAAATACGTAGTATAACAGAGTGGTAATTTTATATATAACTTATAATATATTTATTTAATTTTACTACATAATAATAATATCTTAAACTATACAAACTTTTTTTATTATCATATTTAATTGCCATTAAATAATATTTTTTTATTAATTGCCATTAAATAATATATTCTTTTTTGTTTATAATCTTTTTCAACATCTCCATAATAATGTCCTAAAGTAAACATACTATCTACACAATTGTGTTTAATCGCTATTAAATAATATTTTTTCATTAATTCATAATTTTTTTCTTTATATTGATAATAATGTCCTAAACTATACATACTATTTACACAATTATGTTCAATTGCCATTAAATAATATATTTTCATTAATTCATAATTTTTTTCTTTATATTGATAATAATGTCCTAAACTATACATACTATCTACACAATTATGTTCAATTGCCATTAAATAATATATTTTCATTTGTTCATAATCTTTTTCTTTATATTGATAATATAAAGCTAAATTATACATACTTTTTATACAATTTCAATTGCCATTAAATAATATTTTTTCATTTGTTTATAATCTTTTTCTATTTTTTTATAATAATATCCTAAATTAAACATACTTTTGACATTATCATATTCAATTGCCATTAAAAAATATTTTTTCATTAACTCATAATTTTTTTCTACATTACAATAATAACATCCTAAACAATGCATACTTTTTACATCATCATATTCAATTGCCATTAAAAAATATTTTTTCATTTGTTCATAATCTTTTTCTACTTTTAGATAATAATATCCTAAATTAAACATACTATCTACATAATTATTTTCAATTGCCATTAAATAATATTTTTTCATTTCTGAATAATTTTTTTCAATATATTGATAATAGTATCCTAAATTATCCATACTATAAACACATCCTTTATTAATCGCCATTAAATAATATATTTTCATTTGTTCATAATTTTTTTCTATTTTTTCATAATTTTTAGCTAAATTATACATTGCATCAATATTATTTTTATCTTTATTAATGCATGTTAAATTATATATTTTCTGTTTTACATATGATTTTTTATCCATTATTTTAATATATTAAAATAATATATTTTACTTTTTTAAATAAAAGTAAAAAAAATAATTTATTTGTTTGAAGAATTAATAATATTATTTGCTCTCTTACTTGTATTTGATAAAGCTTTTTCATAAACATCTGTAGAATTATCTGAGTCTGAATCATCATTATATTCTTCATCTTCTTCTTCTTCTTCATCACTATCTACACTAATATCATCTTTGTCAATTGTAATTCTTACATTTTTTTTATCTCTTTTATATTCATTTTTATTTTCAATATTAATTAGATCAATTAATTCCGGACTAGTATTATCTATATAATTTGTTAATAAATTATATATTAAATTCATTTCTTTGTTATAAAGTTCATATTCTTCAATTGATGATAAATAATCTATATTTGTATTATTATTTAATTTTAATAATGTAAAAATATTCATATATATACATTGAATTTTATTATTTTTATTAATAATTTTACTATTATTTAACATTAACCAAAAATTTAATATATTACTATATTTTTCATTAAAATGTTTTTGTGTTAAATATATTGATATAAATTTAGAAATTAATTTTAAATCATCTATCTTATTCTTTAGAATAATATCTAAAGAATTTTTAAAATTAGTAAAATTTAATTCTTTAACAGATATAATATCAAGATATGTATTAATTATTATATTAATATATATATTAATTGAATCATTTAATATATCTCTATTATTATTTATATCATTTATTAATTGTGTAAATAACATAATATCAGATGATAATGTTTTACAAATTGAATCTTTAAATTTTAAATCTGTTATTTTATTTTTATTAAATAACTCAATAAATACATCAATATTAAAATATTCATAAAAATCATTTTCTAATAATGTTAATCTTTTAGTATTTAATATATCTTTTGATTCTTCTAAAGGATTAGTTTTAAATAAATTTTTAATGATATTATTATATTCTTCTATTTTGTTTAAAAAATATACTGTTAATTCAATAGTCGAACCACTATAAGTATTTATACCATTTATTAAATAATCATTAATCTTTTTATTTATTATATTTAGATTATCCATAATATATTTAGGTATTTCTAAATTTTTTTTTAATGATTTTAATTTTTCAATTCTTGAGTTAATAATATAAAGACCATTACATAATTCATCAAATTGCATAGATGCATCTATTGTTATATCATGCAATAATTTTAAAGATTTATTTATATGATAAAATATTATATTAAAATAATTATTATTTCGAACAATATTAGATAAACTTTTTGTAAATTCATTAAATCCTGTATCAGTCATCCATCCATTATATGTTTCACTATTCTTTTTATTCATTAATCCAGATATAAATTTTCTTTTCATTGCAACTGTTTTCATTTTTTTTAATTCTTGTTTTCCACATTCAATTTTAATAATATTATCAAGATGAATTTCATCAATTATTTGTATATTATTTTTAACACATCTATATGTATAGAGTTGAGATGAACATAATGGAGAAATTGTTACTTTATTTATTATTTCAGAACATAATTTATTAATAGTTTCATGACATCTTGTATATAATTCATTCAATTCTTCATCTTCAAATGATGGACCATCATCTTCGTCAAATACAATTTCATCACATTTATTTATTAGGATATGTATATAACCATTTTTATTTTTTTTAATTTCATCTACAACCATTTTAATTATATTAATTTCATCTGTAGTATTTAATCCTGAATTAATATCAAATACTAGTATATAAATATCGATCTTTTCAGATATTTTTTTAATATAATCATAATATAAAGAATCTCCTCCACAATTTAATCCGGGCATATCTAAAATAGAATATGTTGCATTTTTATCTAAAAGATCAATAAAATCTGGTATTTTATCAATTTTATGAACAATTTCTTTAAAATCATTTTCTAAATTAAATGATCCATCTTCTCTCTGTTTTAATATTTTTTCATTAGATTCTTTATTTCTATTATATATAGTTTCTATTGAATCAATATTTTTAATGTCATTTGTAATATTATAAATTTGAGGAAGCATTGTTGTTTTTTTTCTCTTCATATCACTACAAGTATTAGAACATAATGCATTAAAAAATGTACTCTTACCAGCTGAAACTGGTCCTAAAATAGCAATATGTATATTTTCAATAAATGATTTATTGCTCATTATTATATAATAAATATTTATGTTTAAGTAATTATATAAAAATAATTATTAATATAATAAAAAAAAATATTAATATTAAAAAATTATTAATAATATAATAAATAATTTTTTTTATTTTATTTTAATATAATATTATTATGGAATATAAATTAATAGATTTATTTGAGAAATATCATAAAAATAATAAATATATTATGTTAGCACATATGAATCATAATGTTCCTTCAAATCAATATCAATTATATAGTATGAATGGCAAATATACATTAAAATATTTTGAAGAATATAAATCACAAAAAGGTGGAGATATTGAAGAATTTATACATGATGATCACCAATATATTTTTGATATTTATACTAAAAAAGATAGTGATATTAGGAGAATATTTATTAGAACTTTTGATTGTAATAGTCATTATGTTGAAGAAGGTTCATGTGGACAATTAACATATATATCTAAATTAAATATTCTAAATATAGAATCATTAAATAGATTAAGAAATTGTATTCAATTAAAATCGAATAAATTAAAAAAAGTTGATAAACAAGGAACAATGTTAGTTTATGCAATAATAGAATGGGCTAAAAAAAAGAAATTTAAAAAAATAACATTAGAAGATATATCTAGAGTATATTGTAAAGATTCAAAATTAAATTTATCTTATTCATTATTTAAAGTTCATACTTTGCAATATGGTTATCCTTGGACGATTAGTTTTTATGTTTAACATAAAAACTAATCTAACCTTTGGGTATTGGACATTAATAAAAAAGCAAAGCTTTTTTATTAATTAACCCTTTGGGGACATTAATAAAAGCTTTGCTTTTTTATTAATTAACCCTTTGGGGACATT
>Ga0214921_10001085_pt1 | contig 47322 bp, 36 predicted proteins | sample LL1505_MetaG_FD_177992 | JGI IMG/M metagenome (GOLD analysis project Ga0214921, IMG submission 177992) | Freshwater microbial communities from Lake Lanier, Atlanta, Georgia, United States - LL-1505 | ecosystem: Environmental > Aquatic > Freshwater > Lake | place: USA: Georgia | collected... | reverse complement strand
AAAACGATCCTTTGTTCGATATAAACCGGAATATTCCCCCAACTTCACATAAATAATGCGGAAACACAAATAAGAAAATGCCAGAGGAAACCGAATGAATATTTTCAAATTCATTTGTACTGCCTCCAATACTTTTATAGGTTGATATTTAATATGTCCTGCAAGTAATAGAATTTCGGTTAGACATCTTTGTTTTATGATAAAAGTTCTAAATGAAGAATTGTGCCATGATAAAATATCATCTAGACAGGCTCTTTTATTTAACATGTTTTTCTCATAATTTGGACCAATTCCTCCACTATTTCTCGGATTGTAATGGTAAATGGCTGTCCATTTTTCAATGACATGGCAAGTAGCAATATTGCTTAATTTAAGTAAAAAATATAAATCTTCATATATGAAAAAGGCTTCTGGAAATTTAACTCTTTGTAGTAATTTATTATGAATTGCTGTTGTAGTAAAATTTTCAAAGGGGAATACATTATTCCATTTATGATAAGTAATTGTTGATTTTTTTTTTAATTTTCCATTTTCGTATATCATTATTCCTGTGCGTACAAGATTTACTTTTTCTTCATTTTCATTAATATAGTCATATAAAACTTGTAGATGATTTGGAAGATATTCGTCGTCACTATCTTGAAAGCAAATATATTGGCCCTTTGCTTTAGAAATACCCAGATTTCTTGCTACGCTTTTTCCCTGGTTGTTTTGGTAAAAATATTGTATATTATTTTGATTAAAAGAAGCCACTAATTCCTTAGTTGTATCTGTGCTACCATCATCAATAATAAGTAACTCCCAGTTTTTAAATGATTGATTGATAATGCTTTGAATAGGTATATTAAGTTTATTTTTTCTGTTATAAGTAGGAATGATGATTGAGAAGAAGGGTGTTACCTGCATTTTAAATACTAAGTTTGATAAGTTTAGAATATAAAGTGTTTATCTTAGGTAGTCCATATCTCATTTGCGCAGTTTCTTCAATTTCTTTTTGTTTTTCATTTAGTATATTTGGTTCTTCAATAATTCTCTTAATCCAATGATATAATTCATCTTCATTTTGATATTTCATAATACCAGGAACTATATCTTCGTTTTTAAAATAAAAGGAAGGCATTATTAAGGGTGTGGGGTTAATGGCTATATCAGATAAAATTCCTGTAATCTTTGTTTGTCCATAAAATTCCTTAAATACACCAACGTGAAACTTGTGCTTTATAGGACATATAATACAATCAGATTTTTCAATAAGAATATTGTATTCCTTTTGGTTAACCCTTTTCTCTAAAAAATGAAAATGGATTTTCTTGTTTTTTATATTTTTTATTGAATTAATGAATTTTAAATTTTTACCGCATCCTATGAAATTAATATGAATTTTTATATTCAATTCAATCTTTTCAATTTTGGTTAGAACATTTTTTAATATTTGAATATCTTTAAAATATGGGTTAAGGTAACCTACAATAGAAAAGGTTATTTCTTTTGATAAGTTTCGGTTTTTTTTTAAAAAATTATGACTAAGAGACTTTAAGGGTAACAAAAAGCTATTTTCATTTGATAGATTTATATATTTTTTTAATGCATAATCCATCATCTCAGGTTCTGGAAATGCATAAATTTTAACTAGTTGTTGAAATTTTTTCAAGTCAGAAAAATAGTTTTGAATTATACATTCTTTTATTATAAACTTAATTAATTTGACAAAATCAATTGTGGTTAATGGAAATATTATGCTGGATAATGGAGCGAAAAGTTTATTTATATTATGGATTCTTAAAATTATTATTTTTCCTTTTAATGGTAAATAAGCATGTATACTTTGGGATATTGTATTTATAAATATTAAATCTGACATGCGGATAATGCTTAAATGGGAAAGAATACATTTAGCATGGGATAGTTTATTTTGACATAATTTCCAATCGATACTATTTTTAGATATTACATCACAGATAGTTTCAAATATTTCAATTCTGGTAATTACAGTTATATGGATTGTTTCTGTCCAATTTAATTGATCCATTATTTTTGTTAAACCGTAAAGGCATTCTGGATGAAAATCAAGTTCAATAATACATATTGATTTTATCATAAAGTTGATAACAAGTTTGTTAATTCTTTTTGTTTACTGGCCCATTTTAATGATTCTTTCATTGTTTCTGAAATTTTGGGAGAGGTAAATTTATTTTTTATCCATTGCCTATATAAATCAAGTAAAAAGATTGATAATTTATTTTCTACTCCATGTTCTTCATATCTAAAAATAGCACCCATGTTAAGATTTTCAATTAATTCTGACATGGCATTGTTTTCTTTTCCTTTTATTAATCCAATAATATAATTGCTGGAGCCGATATATTCATATATTTTTGCGGGTATAGTGCCTCCATTATTTCCAAATGACCAATTCAATAACAAATTGATATGTGCTTTCTGCTGGCAAATTAAAGCATAATCTCTATCAGACATATTTTCAATAATTAAAGCTTTTTGTAGAATTGGAAAAGGATTAAAAAAAGTTCTCCATTCTTTCCCATCTTTTCCAATATAAATTAATTTTATTTTTGAAATATCTATTTCTCCCGTTAAAATAAGATTTTGAATTACCTTCAAAAGTAAAGTAGGATCGCGATAGGTTTCATAGAGTGAACCTGTATAGCAAATGGTGAAATATTTTACATTATCCAATAAAGAATTTCTGAATTCGACTCCATTTAGGAATACATGGTTGTTTTTAGAGAATTTATCCAACTCAAATTTTATACCCATTGAGGTAGCTATATTAATATTAGAAGACAATAACATTTTTTTCCATAATTTTTTTTGTAAGCCTGGTAAGATCAGATTTTTTCTGATTTCATCATAGGGTGCATCTTGAAAACTGGTAATCCAAGAAATGGATGGATATTTTCTTTTTAATAAATATCCCAGGATAATATTAGCAGTTGGCCTAAATGATGTAAAGATTACTATTTTATTTTTGGATGTTTTAATTATTTGTCTTGCTTTTAAATAACCTTCAATAATATAAAATAGTCCACCTTCCCCCATAAATAGATTAAAGGGTAGAGATTCATTCATTTTAATAATCCATCTTATAATGCCTGATTTTTTAATGGATTCGGGGTAATGTGTGTTGGTCTTGTTTTTAAATAATGTTTGAAGAACTGTTCGGTAATCTAAAGTTTTTATTAAATGTATATTTTTAAATTCATTTAAATTCAAATTTTCATTTGGTAGAATTTTTTGATTTGAAGTAGTTAATACATGAAATGTGTGGTAAATAGTTTTTAAGCAAATTGCAAGATAATAATTACGTATGACCCCAACTGATTTAATAGGGGGAAAGTAATAGGTAATAAAAATACAGGTAGTATTTTCTGTCTCAACTTTTGTCATTTACAATTCATTTTCAAGCACTTAGAGTAGTATTGGCAAACTTATTGGTTCTTATAATAACTGAAAAAAAACCTAATATAATCCATAAATGTCTAAAATTTAGGATATCTGTGCATACTGCTTCAAGCAAAAAGTAGGAAAAACATGCTAAAAAAAACCATTTTACGCCACTATGCAGGTTCAGGTTACTATTTCTCCATTCATAATAAATAGAGAAAATTAGGAAAAGCAAGCCTGTAAAGCCTATTATGCCATATTCTGACAAAACACCTGAATAGGTTGATAAAGGATCATAAGCTATTGATCTTTCATTATTTTTCCTTTCTGTTTTATTTTTCGTAGCTATGGTATGTACTAAATTTCCGCCTCCTACACCCATGATCGGGTTTTGGATAAATGTATTTATGGCTTTTTCCTTCTGAATAAAATACCAGGATTTATATAAATGATAACTATGGATTTTATAAAAAGGGATAGACTGACCATATCCTAAATGTTGTCGATTTTCATTTTTCGTAATAATAATATGAGAAAGAAATATTGATATGAAAATCAATAAGCAGGCTATTGACTTTGATATTTGGCATGTTATTTTATTTTTCCATTTTATTTTATTCTTACCAAGGATTAATATGGCAACTAAAAAAGGTGTGCTTTTTCCGATTGTTAGTAAAATAATAAGTGATATTATACTAACCTTTAATATTTTTTGTTTAATTTTTCCCTCAATTGATAGAGCAAAGAAAAAGGGAATGCTCAGGATACTAACTAACATAACGGGTTCGTTTGTTAATGCCTTTAATCTATAAATATTTCCAAAATATGGATAAGAATAAAAGCGTTGGAATACCCCAATATTTAAATTAAAGTATAGTAAAATGAGGCCTAGCAAAATGGTTAAAATAATTAGGATTGCCTGTAAATAGATAGCTTTACTTAATAGTTGAATTATTTTTTTACTATCTGATTGGATGAAAATTAGTTGAATGGTGAAATATAAGGTGATTAAATAATACTGTCCTACTAGTTCTGTTAAGGTGTAGATGTTGTTATTGCTTATATAATTTATAGATATAATAGTAAACCAAATTAGAATAGCTTTATCTATTAATAACAATTTAGCATTTAAGTCTTTTAAATTTTTCAGAAAAATAATACTAAAATATAATAAGATTAAAAATATAAATTCTGTAATCTGGACTTTGTAATGAAGAATTGGGAGCCAGATTATTTTTTGAATAGGTATTATTGAAATATATAAAATGAGTAAAAAATTAGGAATCTTGTATTTTAATGCGGTTTCATTTTGGACTATAGAAATCATTGTTATAACTTATTCTATGCATTGATGAACAATTTCATAAATTTGATGAGCTATTTTTACATCATCAAACTCTTTACATGCTTTTTTTCTGCCAGCTTGGCCCATGATTTCTCTTTGATCTTCATTCAGATTAAGAAATTCAAAAAAAGCTGCCGCTAATCTTTGAGCATTTTTAATTTCAACTAAAAATCCATTTACACCGTGCTCTACTGCTTCTCTACATCCTGCAGTTTGTGAAGTAATAATGGGCTTTCCCATAGACATCCCCTCTGTAATGGTCCTTGCGATAGCCTCTCTGTAAGAAGGTAGTACAATACAGTCCGAATGTGAAATAATAGGTCGAATATCTTTAAAAAATCCCTGATACTGAACAATATCTTCTTCTACCCATTGAATTAGTTCATTTTTATCAATAGTTGCTGGATTTTCTTTGTCTATTTCTCCAACAATCCAAAAAGTTACATCATTCCGTTCTTGTTTGACTAACTTTGCCGCATCTACAAATTCTCGTATTCCTTTATCATACAAGAGCCTCCCTATGAAAGTAAAAATAACCTTATTGTTTTGATTATTGTTGATTTGTGGCTTAAACCATTCTGTATTAACACCACATCCTTTGATAGATATTGAATTCTTTTTTTTAACAATGTTTAACGATTCAAATAATTCTCGATCCTCTATATTTTCAAAAATAAATTTAGTATTAAATTTTCCAGTTATTTTATATAAGATTGTAATGATTAACTTTATAAATCCACTATTTATAAATGGATATCCAAGTCCGGTTACCACTGATATCGCCTTTATATTATTAATCTTAGCTGCTATACTTCCATAAATGTTGGGTTTGTTAGTAAAATGTAATATTAAGTCTGGTTTTATTGTACGATATATTTTTATGAGTTCCAAACATAATAAAGCCTCTTTAATAGGATTTATTCCATCTCTATCTAATTTCTTTAGATCAAAATGTAGGACTGTTGGATATTTTTCAATATAAATTATATATTCGTCAACGGGTGCAATTACGATTATTTGATATCCCTCTTTGATAAACTTATCTATTATGTTAAGTCTAAAATTGTAAATATTCCAAGTAGTATTGGCAACCAAGGCTATTTTTTTACCATAATTACCTTTATGTTTATAATTCATTCCAATGTTGGTCAATAATTTAAATTAGGTAAATATAACTTTAAAATTGAATTTTGTTACCTAAAGGCTTTTCGTTCTATTTTACCATTGGATTTTCTGGCTAAGTAAACCTTAATCAAACCTATCTAAAAGGTATTTATTAAATGCCTCATAATTTGTACTCATTTCAATGGAAACTTTTTCTTTGTTTGCCATGATTGAAAGTCGTTCAGGTACCTCTATTGATCTTTTCAATATTCTTTCTACGTCAGGTTTGAACTTTGAAGGATGTGCTGTTTCTAAAATGACCCCAAAGGTTCCTGAATGAGTTTTTGTGTATTCGTTTAAGGCATAATATCCGACGGCACCGTGAGGATCAATAATATAGTTGTATTTTTCATACACCTCTTTCAATGCATTCTCTGTTTGATCGTCGTTAGCAAATATTCCTGTTATTTCATTTTTTACATTGTTCCACGTGGAACATTCAATGGAATGACTTTCATAAATATCTAAAATCCTGGGAAAATTGGAAGGGTTACCTACATCCATTGCATTTGATATTGTTCTAATGGCTGGTTTTGCTTCATATACTCCTGTAGATAAATACTCAGGGACTATCTTATTTTCATTTGTGGCTGCTATAAAGTGGTGGATAGGTAAACCTAACTTTTTTGAAATCAGTCCAGCTGTTATATTTCCAAAATTACCACTGGGAACAACATAGGTTATTTCTTTAATATCCCTTATGTATTCAGGAATTTTCCGAAAACTTTCAAAATAATAAAATGTCTGGGGAATTAATCGAGCTATATTTATTGAATTTGCTGAGGATAATCGAAGTTGACTATTCAATTTTTCATCGAGAAATGCCTGTTTAACCATGGCCTGACAATCGTCAAAAGTGCCATCTATTTCTAAAGCATGAACATTGCCTCCCAAGGTAGTAAGTTGTTTCTCCTGTAATTCACTTACTTTCCCTTTTGGATATAATATGACAACACTAATGCCAGGTACATGGTGAAATCCAAAGGCTACTGCTCCGCCAGTATCTCCCGAGGTGGCAACAAGGATTATTAATTCCTCTTTGTGTGCATCATTGTAATATTGCATTATTCTTGACATAAATCGGGCGCCAAAATCTTTAAAAGCCAGGGAGGGGCCATGAAATAATTCTAAAATGGCTATGTTTTCATCTAATGAATAATGTGGAGCAGGAAAATTAATCGCATCGTAGGTTAATTCTGCTAATTTTTCATCGGGAATTGATCCGGCAAAAAGATGCTTTGCAATTTGGAAGGAGTTTTCCTGAAAAGTGTTTTGATGAAAATCCCTCCAAAAAATTGCAGGTAATGGTTCTATATGGGACATGTACAAGCCATTATCAGGGGGCAAACCTTCCATAATTGCCCTTTCTAAATCGACAACAAATGCTTTGTTTTTAGTGCTGTAAAGTTTCATAGATATTTCTTTATAAAGAGAGAACGACTGCCCCCTGCGAATTTATGTTACTAGTATAAGGTGTAGCATTAATTCCATGTTGAATAAAAATATTTTTCATCGCTTCACTCCCTTTATTTGCCTCTGATTCACCTTTGAACAGGGCAAAAATGGAGGGCCCCGCACCTGAAATACTACACCCTAAAGCACCCATTTTTAAAGCCATTTTTTTAATTTCATAAAAATGAGGAATTAAAACAGCTCGTTGTGGTTCGATGATATGATCGGTTAAGGATCTTCCTATTAATTCATAATCAGATCGATATAGTCCGGCAACAAAGGATGCTAAATTGCCTGTTTGTGCAACACATTTCTGAAGGGAAATTTCTGGTTTCAAAATATTCCTTGAATCTCTGGTCAATACCTCTACCTCTGGATATATAACCACGGCAATTAAATCGTCAGGAATAGGCAGAGAAGTTATATCCAGGGAGGTATTATCCCGAATTAATATTATGCCTCCCAACAAGGAAGGGGCAACATTATCAGCATGATAAGAACCATCGGCTAACTGCTCTCCAAGGACGGCAAAATGTAGCAACTCTTTCTTTGTTAATGGACTTCCTAACAATGCATTTACGGCAAATACACCTCCAACAGCACTTGCTGCACTTGAACCGAGCCCACTGCCAAAGGGCATTTTTTTGTGAATATCTAATTCTATACCTAAATCCTCTTTTCCCAGATAATTTAAGAGGGCCTGAGCGGCATAGGTTGCAGTATTTTTGTCAACAGAAAAAGGTAATCTGTTTGTGCCAGAAATTTGTCCGATGCTTAATCCCTTTCCATCAATAAATCTTGCCACTATTTCATCTCCAGGTTTTTCCAGCGCAAATCCTAAAATGTCATATCCAACCCCAATATTTGCCACTGAGGCGGGCGCAAAAACGCGAATCTCCATAATATTAATTGAGTTGGTTCGCAATTTTAATAATCTCAGAGAAAATTCCAGCTGCGGTTACCTCTGCACCTGCACCCGGTCCCCTAATTACCAAAGGCCTTTCTTTATAACGGGATGTTGTGAAAACAATCATATTATCGCTGCCACTTAATTGAGAAAAAGGATGGGTATTTGCTACTTTTTCCAGAGAAATACTGGCTTTTCCATCTTCTAGCTTAGCAACCATTCTAAGAACTTTGTCTTCCTTGTTTGCTTCTAAATATAATTGATGGAAAGTATCATTTTCATTTTCTAACGCTCGAATGAAAGTAGGAACATCTTCTGCGTTCTGGCAACTTTCAGAAAGAACTGAGGTAATTAAAACTTCGTCACTTTCTATTAATACGCCAGCTTCACGAGCAAGTATAATAAGTTTTCGTCTTAAATCTATCCCATTTAAGTCAATACGTGGATCGGGTTCTGTAAAACCCAAAGCCATAGCTTCTTCAACTATTTGGCTGAATGATTTTTCGTTATTTCCGAAGGTGTTAAAAATAAAGGACAAAGAGCCAGATAACACTGCTTCAATTTTTAAAATTCTGTCACCACTATTTATTAAATCGTTTAAAGTAGATATAACAGGAAGGCCAGCACCCACATTGGTTTCATATTGAAACATAACTCCTCTCCTTCTGCTTAACGATTTCAGTGCAGCATATTTGTCATACCCAGAAGAGTTTGCTATTTTATTAGGAGTGGAAATAGAAATACTCGCATTTAAAATATTCTCGTAAAAATGAGTAATTTCTTCATTGGCTGTATTATCAATAAATATCGAATTGGGTAAATTGATATGCTCCATTTCTTCTACAAATCGGGAAAGATTACTTGCCTCTCCCATTTCATTTAATGTATCCTTCCAATTCATTAAAGAAATTCCTTCCCGACGCATGAACATTTTTTTGGAATTAGCCAATCCAACTAGCTTTAAATCGAGCGAAAGCTCTTTTTTTAGAAATTCTTCCTGGGCTTGAATCTGGTTTAATAGGGTTCCGCCAATCAACCCACATCCTACCATGAAAAGATGGATTGTTTTTGTGTGCGAAAGGAAAAAAGCCTCATGCATTACATTTAATGCTTTTGACTCATCTAATCTACTGATTACTACAGAGATATTTAATTCAGAAGATCCCTGAGCAATGGCCACGACATTAATTCCATTTTTTCCCAATGATTGAAACAAGCGACCCGCGACACCAGGAAAATATCTCATTCTTTCGCCAATAACTGCCACTACTGCTAAATCAGTTTCTACTTTTAACTGGTCAATAAGCCCATTTTGTATTTCTGTTTCGAATAATCCTTCAACAATTTCTTTAGCAATAAGGGCCTGATCGGGCTGTATCGCAAAAGAAATGGAATGCTCGGAAGATCCCTGAGTAATAAGAATAATATTTATCGATTTTTGGGCTAATCCTGAAAATAATCTTCCAGAAATACCAGGAACACCTATTAAGCCGCTTCCTTGTAATGTTAATAATGCAATGTGCTGAATAGAAGAAATACCTTTAACTGGGTTATCACTCTTTTCAGATTGATTGGAAACTAAGGTGCCTTCAAAAGAAGGATTAAAAGTATTTTTAATGTAAAGAGGAATCTTTTTGGTTAATGCTGGTTGTATGGTTGGCGGATATATGACTTTTGCCCCAAAATGAGACATCTCCATCGCTTCGGCATAGGTCATTTTATGAATCGTGAAAGCTTGAGGAACTTTTCTCGGATCAGCCGTTAATACACCATCAACATCTGTCCATATTTCAATTGCTTCAGCTTCAAGTCCCGCACCAAGCAGCGCAGCAGTATAATCGGAGCCTCCTCTTCCCAGTGTAGTGGTTAATCCCCCTTTACCAGCACCGATAAATCCTGTAACTATTTGAATTTCATTTGTTTGAGCATAAAATTCTTTAATATTTAAATACGTTACATCTAAATCTACTTTAGCATTTCCAAAATTCTTATCTGTTCTGATGATTTTTCTGGCATCTAAATAAGTAGCTGGAATTCCTGCTTGTTTAAGAACATGAGAAATGATAAATGAGGAACTCCTCTCACCAAAACTCAAAACATAATCCATTGTCCTTAAAGATGCCTCCCTAACAAGAAAAACGCCATGAAGTAAATTTTTTAAAACTTCCTGATTATTTTCCAGCTCTGCTATAACGAGGCTCCTGGTAGGCTCAATTAAAAGGGATTCAGCAGCTTCTAAATGTCGCAAACGAAATTGCTCGTGTAAATTAAGATAACTATTATCCCCATTTGCAGCACGTTGGCTCATTTCAATGAGCTGATCGGTAACTCCACCAAAAGCTGAAAAAACAACGGTAAATGGTTGACCTCCAAGGTAATAATCTTTTAAAATAGAAACAATTCCTCTAATTCTTTCAGGTTTTCCAACAGAAGACCCACCAAATTTTAACACTTTCATTTCCTGAAATTTTATAAATAAATTATCATACCCAAATCATTGGGGTTCAATTTTAAATATAGGATTTATTTGGTTTTCAGGCTAAGTTTTGCAAATGTAGGGAAATTGATAGGATACGGCTAATTTGAACTTAATATTTTTATTTATTAGGCTAGATTGTAGATTATTCCTTCATTTCCAGTTTGCAGCATGGGGAGTATTTAATAGCAGATAAATTTGGTTGATAATAGCGAATCATTTATCTCGAAACCTCAAATTTACTTTAAACGGGCAGATTAGTTTGTGGGTTTGCGAAATATCATACAATGTTGCCAGGGTAGATTTTTTATGTTTTTTTCGAAAATGAATCCTGCCGCTTTTAATTCTTTAACGGCCTGAGCTTCACTCATTTTGTGGATTTCTTTAATAGGCACAGCGTCATCCTCTGACCTAAATTCCACTAACACTAACTTGCCTTCAGGTTTCAATGACTTGAGCATTGAGACTGCCATTTCATAAGGATAAGAAAATTCGTGATATCCATCAACGATTAAAACAAGATCAACGGTATTTTCTGGTAACATGACATTTGTCTCTTTACTAAGTACAGGCACAATGCCAGATAGTTTTTCTTGCTTAATCCTTTTGTTTAGGTAGGCAATCATTTCCGGTTCGATATCAACAGCATAAACTTTACCGTTCCCTACTTTTTTTGACAGCAACGCGCTGTGATAACCACTTCCCGCTCCAATATCCGCAACAATCATTCCAGGTTTTATGTCCATGTTTTTTAATAATAGCGTCGTATTTTCCTCAAGTTCCCTTTCCTGTCTTTCAAGCCAATCTATTCCAAAATGGCTCATCACATGGGCAATTTGTCTGCCCATATACCATTTATTTATCCCATTGGGGTCACCCCCCTTAGTAATATATTGCCCTTGAGCGGTGGCACTGTAGCTGAAGATGAAGGCAATAGTAAGGAGAGAAATAGCTTTTAATATTTTCATCGTAAATCTTTTGAAAGGAAAAAATAAATTAAAAAAGACTCCTTTATGATAAGGCTATTTTTTAGGTAATCAAAAAATACTTTTCTTCCATTGAGAAGTAATACCAATTTGAGTCAAACCACCACCTAAATGGTAGATTGATCTGCCAAAATCAAAAGAAAATCTCTTTATTTTTAGTCCGAATCCAAAAGAAAATCCATTTAAGCCACCTATGCCAACAGTTCCAAATTCCCTTCTGTTTCGATGATTATAACCCATCCTCAATTTGAAATTTTCATTTGACCCAACAATTAATTCTCCGTTAAGTATAACATGTCTGAAAAAATTATCAATAAAGACAGAGACCTTTGCAGGTTCTGCCATTTCCTCTCCAATGATAAGTCTTGAAGCCTCATTGTCAGGATTATAATATCTGACATTCCATCGATTTAAATTATTATATAGAAAGGTAAATCTGAAGGGTAAGTATCGTAATTTTTTTGAAATGGCCATCTGTAAATCACTGGGTAGTGGTTCACGTGAAATTTGCAGAGCATAAGGATTTAATTGAGTACCAGCATTTCGATAAACTATACCAAAGGTCGTAAGTTTAGAGGAATCAGCGTAGTATAAACCAGCATCTAAAACTAAGGCAGAGGAAACAAATTCACCTAATGCCGATTGTGTAAAAGAAAGGGTAGTGCCTAGTTGTAGTCTGTTAGCTATTGAATGAGAAATGCCTGCAGAGAGACTATTTTCATTTGCTTTAAAGATACCATTCACCTGAAAATATTCATCTGTCCGAGACATTTCCCCATAATGAATATATTGGATGCCAAAATGTATCCAGGTTTTATTTTCAACTAATTTGAAAGCATAAACCGCTTTTCCACTCCTTATGTTTCCCGGAAGAAAAAAATGGTTCAAGCCTAGTTTTCCTGTCATTTCCTGATTCAAAACGGCAGGATTACTACCAATTAAATTGATGTCGCTATCAGATACTGATATCTGCGTGCCACCCAGACCTGTTAATCGGGCAGAGGATGGAGAGGATAAAAAATTAAAAACAGATTTACCTCCTGGAAATTGGCCGAACGAGAAACTGCATGTACTCAAGAAAAAGAGGCAAAGTAAGTTTTTCATTTTTCAGTTTTTGAAACTTTCCATTGGGTTCGACATATACCATTAGAACAAATCATTTTCTTAATTAATTTTTCATTTTCATTGTAAAATAATAGGATACCATCTTCGGTATCTCCATTCTTATAAGTTCCTGAAACACTGATTTTTCCGGAGGGAAAAAACTCTCTGAAAGGTCCGTTTTCTTTATTTTTAGAAAAAGTCACTTCCTCCTTTAAATTTCCATTTTCATCGTATTTATACCAAAGCCCAGTCATTTCGTTATTAGCGTATTGACCCATCAATTTAATTCTATTATGGGTAAAAAAGGACCTATAAGGGCCATTAAATTTACCATTTTCATGGGTTTCAAAAACTGCTGTATCTATTGATCCTGGGAAAAATAATATTCTGGCTCCATGAAGCAAAGAATCCTTTAAGCTATAAATTTCAGTGGGATAGCCGTTTTTATCTTTATTTACGACCAATTCAATCTCTGATTTTATATTTGAACATCCCATTTGGTGTATAACAAGGCTACAAAAAATATTATAAAACAATAGCTTTAAAGATTGATACCTCATGGATGGCATATGTAAATCTGAAAAAATCAGGATGAGATGACAGATCTCCCCATACTTTCATAATAAAATCCTTCTTCTGACATTTGCTCCAGATCGTATAAATTACGGCCATCAAAAATGGTAGGCTGTCTCATTAATTGCTTCATTATTTTAAATCCAGGTGTTCTAAACTGACTCCATTCTGTTACAACAGCGAGTGCATCAGCTTCGATAAGCGCTTCATAAGGTTCGTTTACGTACTGGATTCGATCTCCTAAAACCCTTTTTACATTTGGCATTGCTTCCGGATCGAAGGCTTTCACGGTAGCCCCTGCAGCAAGTAATTTTTCAATTATGAATAAGGCAGGAGCCTCTCTGATATCGTCAGTATTAGGTTTAAAAGCTAATCCCCAAATGGCTATGGTTAATCCTGTTAATTGTCCATTAAATCGGTTTATTATTTTATTTGCCAAAATAACTCTCTGATTGTCGTTTACCTTCATAACAGATGTAAGAATATGAAAGGGGTAATTATTTTCATTTGCCGTTTTGGCTAAAGCCTGAACATCTTTAGGAAAACAACTTCCTCCATAACCTACACCTGGAAATAGAAAGCGTTTCCCGATTCTTGAATCTGATCCCATCCCTTTTCTAACCATATCGACATCGGCACCTAAAATTTCACATAAATTAGAAATTTCATTCATAAAAGAAATACGCGTTGCTAAATAGGCATTTGCAGCATATTTAGTCATTTCTGCGGATCTTAAATCCATAAAAAAAATAGGGTTTCCCTGACGAACGAAAGGTTCGTAAAGTTGACGCATTAATTTTTGAGCTTTTATGGAATTAGTACCTATCACAACCCGGTCGGGCTTTAAAAAATCTTCCACCGCAACACCCTCTCTTAAAAACTCTGGATTTGAAACTACATCAAATAAATCGGTAGAGAGTTTTTGTGCAAGAATTTCGGAAACCTTTTCTGCAGTGCCGACTGGCACGGTACTTTTATCAACAATGACCTTATAATCAACAATCATTTGTGATAAATCTTTAGCTACTCCTAAAATATAGGACAAATCGGCAGAACCGTCTGCGCCTGGGGGAGTAGGTAAAGCTAGAAAAATGATGGCAGCCTCCTTGATGGCCTCTTGGAGATTTGTAGTGAAAGAAAGTCTGCCTTGCCTGGTATTTCTTTCAAAAATAACTTCCAGTCCTGGTTCATAAATGGGCACTTCTCCATTTTTCAATCTTTCCACTTTTTTTGAATCAATATCGACACAAATGACGTGGTTGCCCGTTTCGGCAAAACAAGCTCCAGTTACTAATCCTACATAACCAGTGCCAATAACAGCTATTTGCATAAAAAAGGTTAATTTGAATAATAAATTCGATAGATTACATCGGCATAATCATCAGAAACAAGCATGGAACCGTCTGGCAGCATCTCCAGATCGACAGGGCGACCGGATACGTCATCATTCTTAGGGTTTAACCATCCTGTTGCAAAAGGCTTATAACCGATTACGTTATAATTTTCATCGAGTGTAATAAGTGACAGCTGGTATCCCGATTTTCTGGTTCTGTTCCATGAACCGTGCTCCGCCAAAATTATTTGATTTTTATAAATGCCTGGAAAATTATTTCCAGTATAGAATTCTACACCCAATGGAGCCACGTGAGCTCCTAATTTTTGAGCGGGTTTAACAAAATTACTACAAGGAAACTTTTTTCCAAATTCAGGGTCTGCAATATCTCCCTGGTGGCAATATGGATATCCAAAATGTAAATTATCTTTTTCAGCTCGGTTCAATTCACAGGCTGGAACATCATCTCCCAGCATATCTCTGCCATTATCGGTGAACCATAATTCTTTAGATGTAGGGTGCCAGTTAAATCCAACGGTATTCCTAACTCCTGAGTGTACAATTTCGAATTCAGTACCATCGGGATTCATTCTGGTAATGGTATTAAAGATTTTATCTTCAGACTCGCAAATATTACAAGGGGCACCCACGGGGACATATAATTTTCCATCGGGACCGAAAGCGATATATTTCCATCCATGATGTTTTTCGGTTGGAAATTGATCATAAATGACTTCAGGCTGACCTGGTTGATCCAGATTTTCTTCAATATTTTTGAAACGTAAAATTCTATTAACTTCAGCGACATATAAATCGCCATTTCTTAGAGCAACCCCATTCGGCATATTGAGTTTAGAAGCAATTAAATATTGTTTTTCAGCTTTATGGTCTCCATCTCTATCGACCAAAGCATATACATTACCTTTATCTCTGGTTCCTACAAATAAAACACCCGAAGGGGACAGTGCCATTGAACGGGCGTTAACCACATTATCGGCATAAATCTCAATTTTAAATCCATCAGGCAGTTTTATGCTTGATAATGCTATTTTATTGCTAAACATTTTAGGCAGGGGAGGATTAATCTTACCACAATACAAGAATAATGTCAAGGGTAATACCAATAGAGAACTAAAAAATGGTTTTTTCATTTTTGGAATTTTTATTGATTTATATAGTCTGACAAAACAGGGTAGGATGAAATGAGTTCAGTGGCTTTTTCTTTGGATAATTTTTCTCCATCTAAAAAAGCAACAATTTGATGATGCTGATTATTTGTCCATTGAGCCAGTTTAAAGGAAGAGAAAAGACCTCCGTAAACCATTAATTTATTTTCAACTGGATTAAGTTCAATTCTCAAGCTTTCAATATTCTTAAATTCATCCAGGTCAATATTTTGCAAATCGGTGAATAATATTTCTTTTAAAAGCCATTTAAAGCAAATACTATCTGATAAAATGTTACCATTTTCACCTTCAAAAAGGGGGGTCGTATTCAGGGCAATATTCATAGGTAATTCTCCGGAGAATCGAAAAGAAAATCCCTGATTGCCTTTTTCAAAAAGTGAAGAACAGGCAGTACTGTAGGTTATCTGCCTGGTATTGACAGACGCACGGGAAAAGAATCGATGAATATCTGTTAATAAATTCAGATTGTATTTCATACCATCGCTAAATGACAGGTCTTTATGTGGATATCCGGAAATAAACAATTTTATGTTAGGATTATCATTTAAGATAGGGATTACTGCGTTAAAATAGGGTTTGTAATCGCTTTCAAGGGGGTGTTCAGCTCCATTTAACAGGATAGATTTGAACTCGTAATAATCAGAACTTAAATTATCCTTAAAGGCGATACCTTGGGAATATCCAGATGAATTCATTTCGTTCAACGGCGAAAAAAAATAGGCAGTAAACAGGTCTCTGGCACCAAACCCAGTTTTTCTGTTTGAGGCAAAATAAGCAGTTATTCCATCTCTTCCAGCAGAAAAATGAGTGTCATCAGCGGTAGAATTTACGGGAAGCCCCAGATTAACAATAGGTCCTGACTTATTTATAGAAGTTTTAAAAATATCATAACCACCTATACTTAATTCTGGATTATTGGATGAAAAATAGAGGGTTGTTCCGTCTGGAGCCAGAAAAGGAAAATTTTCATCATAGGAAGAATTAACGTCAGATCCCAGATTTTCTGGTTTAGTCCATAATCCATTTCTCTTTATCGTTTTGAATAAATCGAGACCACCCTGTCCTCCGAGACTACTTGAAGCAAAAATAATCAAAGTATCAGAAACAAAATGTGGCGGTGTATGTGCAGAAATAAGGTTTAGAGAAGTGAGATAAGGATTAATTTTAAATTTGCCTGATTTCTTCAGGGTATCAGTAAAAATAGCCCCTTGAAAAAGATTATTTCCCCTGAAATAATATAATACCTGGCCAGATGTATTAAATCCTAAGCCAGTTTCTTGTTTAGGAGAATTTAAAATGGGATTAAACGATTTAGGTTTTTGCCAGATTCCATTTTCTTTGGAACTAAAAAATAAGTCTGTCTGCGGGGGATCATTGGTCTCGGAGGTACGTTTGGCAGAGGTAAAATATATATTATTTTGGTATAATGGATTCCAAAATGGGGCAAATTCGTCGCCGGGTGTATTAATTTGCCTTCCTAAATTTTCGACAATGGCTAAAGGTGATTTGTATTGCAGTTCCAGTCCGGTAGCACAATTTCGAATAACATTTCGAACTTCATTTCTATTAGGATGAGAGGGAGAAATAGCTTTCAGATAACTTTTTAAATAACTTGAAGCATTAGTGAAATCTTGCTGGTGAAATCGAATTTGCCCGAGAAATAAAAATGCTTCCACCTGATGACTACTTTTCTCTTTCAATAAGGAAATAAATTCTTTTTCTGCTGCTTCCAGGTTATTTAGATAGTAATGACTTGCTGCACTAAGGAAAATAATTTCTGGATTCTCCGATTTAAAAAACTTATTTCCCGATTGCAAATAGGTTAAAACCTCGTCGTATTTCTTTTGCTGGAAAAAATAGTTCGCTTCATTAAATCTCTTGGAAAACCCCTGAGCATAAGAAGAACAAGGAATAGAAAAAATAAAGAAAACTATGACAAAAGACCTAAAAACATCCATAAAATGTTAAAAATATGAGGTTAAAAACCCTGATTTACATCAAATCGTTCAAAATAGTCTGCAATTCTGCGCAAAAAGGAGCTTCCCAAAGCACCATCTACCACCCTGTGGTCATAAGACAAGGATAAGAACATAAGGTGTCGAATAGCGATGAGATCACCGTAGGCTGTTTCAACAACGGCAGGTTTCTTTTTGATAGCCCCAATAGCAAGGATGGCCACCTGAGGCTGATTTATGATAGGGGTTCCCATGATACTGCCAAAAGTACCTACATTAGTTGTTGTAAAAGTGCCTCCTTGTATTTCTTCCGGCTTCAACTGGTTATTCCTCGCCCGATCAGCGAGATTATTCACTTTAGTGGTAAGTTCAACTAAGTTTAACCTATCAGCATTTCTTATCACGGGCACAATTAGATTACCAGAAGGAAGAGCCGTAGCCATTCCTATGTTAATATCTTTTTTTATGATTATTTTATTTCCATCGACAGAGATATTTATCATAGGAAAATCGGACAAAGCACGTGCCACAGCCTGAATAAAAATAGGGGTGAAAGTTATTTTTTGGTGGTACTTAGCTTCAAAAGAAGCCTTCACTTTTTCCCTCCAATGAACTATTTCTGTAACATCAGCTTCAACGAATGAAGTAACATGTGCGGAGGTTTGTTTAGACATAATCATGTGATCGGCAATTAGCCTGCGCATCCGATCCATTTCGATGATTTCATTTTCACCAGAAGTATGCGTTATAGCTGGCTGCTGGACATAAGCGTCTGACTTTAATTTACGGTTATTTTGAGAAATATAAAGGAGCAAATCATTTTTGGTCAACCTGCCATTCATTCCAGTTCCAGGAATAGCATCGAGTTGGTCGAGGGTAATATTTTCTTTAAGCGCCATGTTTTTCACCAGCGGGGAGTAAAAACGAATAGATTTGCCAATGGAGGCAGATGTTTTTTCCGATTCAGTCTTTAGGACAGGAGTGACGGCTTCTGAGACGGTCAAAATATTGTCGGAGGACAAATTTTCTGTTGCTTTGGAATCATTATCGGAATCATCTTCCTCCGTTTCAATGACAGCAATGGATTGACCTACAGGAACCACCACGTTTTCATCAAAGAGAATTTTTATTAATTTTCCTTTAACGGGCGAGGGCACGTCAGTATCTACCTTATCGGTAGCAATTTCGACTAAAGTATCATCCACATCAACAAAATCACCAATATTTTTTGTCCATCTTAGAATGGTTGCCTCAATAATACTCTCGCCCATTTTTGGCATGACAAGTTCAAAATACGTCATAGGGATATTTTTATCCGTGATAATTTACACAAAAATACAAGGTATTTTATTAAAATAATTTCTAAATCAGTTTAACAAAAAAAGACGCAGATAATTTAGTGAGACATAGGCAGCATATTGAATATTTTTTTCTCTGTTTTTACCAGCTTTAATGAGAAAAGTTTGCTTATTATCAGGAGTTCCCAGTGCGAGCCATATCGTCCCAATGGGTTTCTCAGGAGTTCCTCCGTCAGGACCCGCAATTCCTGAAATTGCGATACCGACATCGGCATTTGTATGAATCAGTAAACCATCCAGCATTTCTAAAACGGTCTCTTCACTAACGGCACCAAACTGTTCAATAGTCTGAGGGTTAACATATAGAGATTTTTCTTTAAGTTCATTAGCATAAGAAACAATAGCTCCTTTAAAATATTGGGAGGATCCAGGATTAAGGGTCATAAGATGGCTTACATATCCTCCTGTGCAACTTTCTGCACAGGCGAGCATCCAATTTTTTTCTTTTAACATACGCCCAATAACCAATGGCAGCGTATCATCATCTTCACCGGCAATATGATTACCAAGAATTTTTCTTAGGAGGTCTGATTTTTCAAAGATTAAATTTTCCAATGGTTCTTTATTCTTGCCGTAGCAGGATAATCTTAATCTTATCTGACTTAAAGCAGGCAGGTAGGCAAGTTTAATATATGGAGGCAATGAAGATTCAAAGGATTCTAACAGTTGGGATAGTGTAGTTTCTGGAATACCGGCGACAAGGAGCGTTTTATGCAAAATAATTTCAGATGGAAAGGAAGAAACAAGTTTTGGAATCACCTCATTTTCCATGAGATACTCCATTTCATAAGGAACACCAGGCAGAGAAACAATCACTTTACCTTTGCCGGCATCAAGCCACATTCCAGGAGCGGTTCCCATTTTATTTGCCAAAACAAGGGTATTTTCAGGTATCTGAGCTTGCTGAATCAAGTCCATTTTATTGGGATCTCTACCTATTTTTGTAAAAAAGCGAATGAGAAACTGATAAGTTTCTTCATGCAGAACCATTGGAACATCAAGAAATTCTGACAGTGCTTTTTTTGTAATATCATCTTTTGTGGGACCCAGACCACCGGTCATAATAACAATATCGGCCTCATTGAGAGAAAGTTGCAATTGATATTTAATGTCAGATAATTCATCTGAAACGGATTTCATCTGAATAACTTTCATTCCAATGAGGTTAAGTTTTTGCGCTATCCAGGAGGAATTTGTATCTACAATTTGTCCTATTAAAATTTCATCGCCAATGGTAAGTATATGAACCTTCATGCCTTTAATGTTAAAGGGTAAAAGTTAAAGATAAATTAAATCTCCATGTTGAAAGTGAAAAACTTTATTTTCAGGAGAACATTTTACCAATAGCTCTCCCGTTTCAGAAACACCGGATATGTAACCTTTCAGTCTTTCATTCTTTTTTTTCACAAAGAAGGAAAATTCCTTATTTAGGCCCCAAAGGCAGTCATGATATTCTATTTCAATGGAAGAAGGATGGTTTTCCAGGTAACCGAGATATATTTCCAGTTCTGAAAAAAGAGTCTTTTCCACCATTTTTCTGTCTAACATGCTGAAAGTATTTAAATACATGGAAGTAGCCGTTGGAAGGAAATCAGGAAAAGAAGGTTGATTGACATTTAAACCAATACTTATAATAGTATTTTGAACCATATGAAAGTTTAAACTGTTTTTTATCAAAATACCAGATACTTTTTTATCTTGGATATAAACATCGTTTGGCCATTTTATTCGTATCAATTCAGGCAGCGGATAATAAAACAGCACCGTTTTTCTAACTGCCAGACATACGGCCTTATTCATCAAAAAAAGTTTTGATGGTGGCAGGTTTTCGGGATAAATGATAATGGAGAGAAGAATATTTTTTCCTGAATCACTGAACCAGGTTTTTTCCATTTGCCCTTTTCCGGTTTCCTGAAAATCGGCAGAAATGACGGTTCCATAAGCTGGATAATCATTGGAAAGCATTTCTATAGCTAATAAATGAGTGGAAGGAATGCTGTCAAAATGAAAATAAGCCTTGCCGATGTTTTGATTCTTGGTAAAATGCAAGTTTTATTATTTTAAAAGTTCTTAACTTGTCACAAAATTATCAATTTAATTTTTTTAAAACATCAATCATTTTGAGTACAACCATTGCAAAGTCTCCAAAAAAATCTCTCAAAGAGGCAGAAAACCTTAATATTGAAATTATTGAGAGCATTAAAAATCTTAAAGGAATTGATATAGTAAAAATGGATTTGAGGCATCTTCACGATGCCCCTACTGATTTTTTTATTATTTGCGAGGGCACTTCCAATACACAAGTCAGAGCCATCGCTGATAATATAAACCGGCATGTAAAAGAAACCCTAAACTTAAGACCTAATCACGTAGAAGGAGAGAAATCAAGTTTATGGATTTGTGTAGATTATTTTAATACAATTGTGCATGTTTTTCATCCTGATATGAGAAAGTATTATGCACTTGAAGATTTGTGGAGTGACGCAAAGACAGTGGTTTACGAAAATTTATAGGTAATTTTTTACAATTAAAGTTACGACTTGCAACGATTATAACTTTAGATTGTTTGTACCTGAATATATTATAATTTTTGAATAAAATAGCCTCTTGGCATGGATAAAAACAATAAGCCGGCTAGTCCGGAAAATGGCGGTAACCGCTTCAATGGTTTTTGGATTTACGGAGTAATCATTTTGACTTTCCTGGCCATTAATATGTTTACAATGATTGGAGCTGAGAATAAGCAGCTTACCCAAAATCGTTTGGAACAAATGATTCGGGATTCCGATGTTGAAAAAATTGAAGTCGTAAATAATCAAAAGGCACTTATCTATATTAAGAAAAATAGTCTTTCTAAGTATAGTGATGTAGAAAAATCTAATTTATCTGCAGACCGCTATCATTATATTATGGATATTGGCAATGTTGAGGTTTTTAGTTCTTCCTTGAAAGAGGTTCAGGAAAAAGCGGGTATTCCAAGAGAAAATTGGATTCATCCTGCTTATGTTACTAAAACGAACTGGGTTGGACCCCTTTTAAATTGGGTTTTGCCTTTTGTTATACTTATTGCCATCTGGCTTTTTATTATGCGCCGTGTTGGAGGCGGAGGTGGCGGTCCTGGGGGTCAGATTTTCAATATTGGAAAATCAAAGGCCACCCTATTTGATCAAAACAGTAAAGTAAATGTCACCTTTGCAGATGTCGCCGGCTTAGATGAAGCAAAAGAGGAGGTAATGGAAGTCGTTGATTTCTTGAAAACTCCCAAAAAATATACTGCCCTTGGCGGTAAAATTCCCAAGGGTGTATTATTGGTTGGCCCTCCAGGAACAGGTAAAACATTACTTGCGAAAGCAGTGGCTGGTGAGGCGAGTGTTCCTTTCTTTTCAATTTCAGGTTCAGATTTCGTTGAAATGTTTGTAGGTGTTGGAGCATCGAGAGTGAGAGATTTATTCAAACAGGCAAGGGAAAAAGCGCCATGTATTGTATTTATCGACGAGATTGATGCCATAGGTAGGGCACGTGGAAAAAATAATATGCAAGGTGGAAATGATGAACGCGAGAATACGCTGAATCAATTACTGGTTGAAATGGATGGTTTCTCAACAGATAAAGGGGTTATTTTGATGGCAGCAACAAACAGGCCTGATATTCTTGATAGCGCTTTATTGAGACCAGGTCGCTTTGACAGACAAATTGGAATTGATCGTCCAGATTTAAAAGGAAGAGAAGCTATATTTAAAGTGCATCTAAAAACAATCATTAAATCAGAAGAGATTAAACCCTTTATTCTGGCTGAAATGACACCAGGTTTCGCAGGAGCAGATATTGCAAATGTATGTAATGAAGCAGCTCTGATTGCTGCCAGACGAAATAAAAAAGCAGTCGATTTAGATGATTTCAACTATGCCCTTGACAGGGTTATAGGTGGTTTAGAAAAGAAAAATAAACTTATTTCTCCTGAGGAGAAAAAAATTATAGCCTATCATGAAGCAGGTCATGCTATTTGTGGCTGGTATCTTGAACATGCATCTCCATTAGTAAAGGTAACTATTGTTCCACGTGGAATTGGAACATTAGGGTTTGCACAGTATTTGCCTAAAGAAGAAAATATTACCAGAACAGAACAGTTACTTGATAGAATATGCATGACTTTTGGTGGCCGTGCTGCGGAAAAACTTATTTTCAGTAAAATTTCTACGGGTGCACAAAATGACCTTGATCAGGTGACAAAAATGGCTTATAGCATGATTTCCATTTTTGGAATGAATGAAAAAGTGGGTCAGGTTTCATTTTACGGAATGCAAAATGAATCGTTCCATAAACCATATTCTGATGAAACAGCTTCTTTAATTGATGAAGAAGTCAGACTGCTGCTTCAGGTCCAATATGAAAGAGCTCAAAATTTGCTGATTGAGAAAAAGGTTGAATTAGAAAAATTAGCCCATGAATTGCTGGCCAAAGAAGTTTTACATAAATCTGATCTTGAAAAATTAATTGGTCCGCGTCCTTATCAGGAAGAAGAAAAATTTTATCACCCGGAAGAAACAAAAGAAGTAGTTATAGAGGAACCTGTTGTAACGGCAGAGGAACCCAATTAGTTTTTCTTTATTTACTTCTTATTTTATAAATTGGATAAATAATCACGGAAAGAATGATTAACAAGCTCCCCCAATAGAAAGAGTTTGTTAATTGTTCGTTTTCGCTTAAAAATAACCACGCAAAAGCTATGCCGTAAATAGGCTCTAATGTCATACTAAGGCTTACAGTAAAAGCGCTGAGTTTTTTCATAGCATGTAGGGTAAGGGAATAGGCTAAGCTGGTGCATAAAAGAGCCAGAACGATTAATGAAAGCCAGTCGTTCATATTTTGAGGCATTAATCTTTCATTTGGATTAAGGGTTATCCAAAAAGGAATAAACAAAGTCATTACAAGCAGAGCACTGCTTAACTCTAAAAAAGTTAGGGTAATAGCATCAGAGAATTGGGTCATTTTTTGATTTAAAGAGCTAAAGAGAGCAGCTAAAAAAGCGGATGAGAGTCCAATGATAAATCCATCCATAAAATCATCTGGAAGGGTATTGGCAATCAGCATCATACCAGGAATAATAAGAAGGGAAAGAAGTATTTCTACCCTGTTTACTTTTCGACTTTGAATGAAAGGTTCAATAAAAGCAGTAAATAAAGGAGTAGCTGCAAGTGATAAAACGCCTACAGAGGCATTGGAAGCTTTGATGGAAGCGTAAAAAGTTATCCAATGCAATCCGACTATTATTCCTGTTCCGCAAATAAATAAAATATTTTTTATCTGGAGATGTTTGAAAATAGCCTTTATTTTTGCAAATAATCCGAGGCTAATAATGGTTAGTAAAATACGCCACCATACTAATGGAATAGCTGAAAGGGAATTTACGGCGCCCAAAATAGCTGTAAATCCAAATAAAACGATAGAAAAATGCAATGACAAATAGGAACGTAAAGGTTCTTTCATGAACAATTTGAGTAAAAAAGTTATTAAGTATATTTCAAACTAAAATAATCTGCCATGTTAAAAATCGGTGACAAAGCGCCCTCCTTTACTTTATTCTCAAGTGAGAAGAATGAAGTATCTCTTTCGGACTTCCAAGGACAACCAGTAGTCATTTTATTTTTTCCTTTAGCCTTTACAGGTGTTTGTACCACGGAATTATGTAATACAAGAGATGATATTCAGTCCTACAAAAATTTAAATGCTCAAGTTATAGCAATTTCTGTAGATTCCCTTTTTACATTGGACAAATTTAAAACAGAACAAAATTTAAATTTTCCTTTGCTTGCTGATTTTAATCGCACCGTTTCTGCCGATTATGGCTGTCTATATGAAGATTTTGTGCTTGGAATGAAAAAGGTGGCCAAAAGATCTGCTTTTGTTGTTGACAAAGATGGTATTATTCAATACGCAGAGGTATTGGAAAGTGCAGGAGATTTACCGAACTTTGATGCTGTAAAAAGTACCTTACAAAAATTAGCATAATAAATATAGCTATGATGTTTTCTCATACAGATACGGATGAACTGGTTTTAACCGAAATTATTGAGGATTTAGACCCTGATAACACGGGTAGTATTGCCAGATTAGTCGTATTTAATGATGAACACAATACCTTTAACTGGGTTATTGACTGTTTTATACAAGTATTAAACCACTCTGAAGCGCAAGCTGAACAACTTGCCCTTCTCATTCATCTAAAGGGTAAAGCTACGGTTAAAACAGCTCCAAAAAAGGTATTAAAGCCTTTAAAAGATTCTTTAACCGAAAAGGGATTGTCTGCAGTAATTGAAGAGGATAGTGGTAAATAATACTACTTTATAAAAAAAATAAAGCCCCAAAATCAAATTTTTGGGGCTTTTTTAATTGGCTGAAAACTAATTCTTGAATTTTTCATCTATCTATGCCTCCAATATAATTTCCTATTCCTGAATTTCCAAAAAAAAATAGGGGAATTAGGAGTTCCCCTATTATTTTTTGAAAACTGAGGTATAATAATTTGAATGTTTTTCGCACTATATTTGTTAAAACGAAAATTCTCAACTTATGTACAAAGTATTTTTCATTAATTTGGCAATTACCTTTTTGCTACTTAATGAAATTGTTTGCCAGGTTGAAAATCCGTCGTTAACTATTCAATCTGAAAATTTTAATGTTGTGGTTAATCCTCAAAACGGGGATTATGTCGTGCTTGCTAAAGATCGTTTTTATTTATTTAATTCATCCGGAACAGATGGCTGGAAGACCTTTAAATATAAAGTAAATCAACTAGATACGGTTTTAAAGCAACCCGTAGAATTAAATTTTATACAATCCGCAAAACAAATAGTTTTTTTTGCAGGAGGCGGAGGGCAGATTTATGCATTCAGAGATTCTTCTATCCTTAGACTGGATAATTCCTTTCTTCAAAAAAATCAATTTGGTGCCTGTGGATTTGAATATAATAATAAAATTTTACTTTATGGAGGATACGGATTTTATAGTTATAAACCCTACATAACGGAGTTTTCTGAAAAAACAAAAGAATGGTTTTTAAGACCTTATGCCAGGAATCAGTATATTCCCAAGGGCAGGCAAGCGGTAGTTTATCAGATTGATAAAAATGGGGGTCATTTTTATATGGCATCTGGTTATACCTTGGAAAATCCATACTTCGAGAATGAAAATTACCAAGAATTAAATGATGTATGGAGATTCGATTTAAAAAATAATACTTGGAAGCAATTAGGTCATATTAAAGATAAAAATAGTATCAGAAATCTTAGATTTCCATTTATTGCCAATGGCTTATTTTATGCCATTGAAAAAGGTCCAAATAATGCGGTGGTTAAAATCGATATTAAGAATAATACCATTAAAAAATACAAAACAGATCACCTTGTAGATCAAATTATTTTAGAATATGGTACTTTTTTCAATCCAAAAGACTATAAAATAATAGCAGTTGTTAGAAATAAAGAGGATAAATTTGGAAATAGCTATTCGGTTAAACTCATACCAATAAAGGAACTTGAACATAGCCTGCTGATTTCAGAGAAATATTATTTTTCCAGGTTTGACCGATTATATCCTCTTTTTCTAATGATTGCAGGCTTTATGGGAATCATTTTTATACATAATCAAATAAATAGAAGGAGAAATTTAAATAAAAATAAAAAACCCGTTATCCTATTTAACGGTGATTTAAATAAAGTAACTTATGAAGAAACCCCTATCTTTTTTGAAGAAGAACATCTGGAGTTTTTAAATTTTCTTCATGAAAATGGCGGAGAAATATCGAATAATGAATTATTGGAATTTATTAAAAAAGGACAGGAATCTACAGATACCTTAAAAAAACGGAAGTTAAAATTAATAATGGATATAAATCAAATTTTCAAGATTTGCACTGGACTGAATGAACCATTTTTATTAGAGATTAAAGATGATAATGACAGGAGATATAAGGACTACCTGATAAACCCAGTTTATGAAGTAAGAACTTAAAACACAAAAAGCCAATCTTAAAGATTGACTTTTGCGCCTCAGGTAGGGCTCGAACCTACGACCTACGGATTAACAGTCCGCCGCTCTAACCGGCTGAGCTACTGAGGCAGGTTAGATTCCTTTTAACATTATTTTAAAAGGCGAGTGCGAAAATAGGACGATAATAAATAATTTGCAATATTTACACGATAAATTTTTAAAAAAAATAGCAATGAAATTATTAACCGTTGGTACTGTGGCATTTGACGATATCGAAACCCCATTTGGCAGAGCTGAAAAGGCAATCGGAGGAGCCGCAACTTACATTTCTTTAGCTGCTTCTTATTTTGCTGAGCAGGTTAGAATCGTTTCTGTAGTGGGTGACGATTTTCCAGAAGATGTTTTGCAAGATTTAAAAAGCAGGAATATTGATCTTGAGGGCTTGGAAATAAAAAAAGGGGAAAAATCCTTTTTCTGGGCAGGAAGATATCATAATGACATGAATTCAAGAGATACCCTGGATACACAATTAAATGTTCTGGCCGATTTTAATCCAAAACTTCCAGAAAATTATAAAAATTCAGCGTTTTTGATGTTAGGTAATTTAACGCCAGATATACAACTTTCCGTTATTGAACAAATGGTGGAAAAGCCGAAGTTAATTGCACTGGACACCATGAATTTCTGGATGGATATAGCCATGGAAAGCCTTAAAAAGGTTTTGAAGAAAATTGATATGCTCATTATCAATGATGAAGAGGCAAGACAATTGGCTGGAACCTATTCTTTAGTTAATGCTGCGTCAATAATCCACCAGATGGGTCCCAGATTTGTGGTTATAAAAAAGGGAGAACATGGCGCATTATTATTTGAAGGGGAAAATATATTTTATGCACCTGCTCTTCCTCTGGCAGAAGTTTTTGACCCTACAGGTGCAGGAGATACGTTTGCCGGCGGATTGATGGGTTATTTAGCGATGACTGGAGAAGTTTCATTTGAAAATCTTAAAAGAGCTATCATCTACGGTTCTGCTATGGCATCATTTTGTGTAGAAAAATTTAGTACAGAAAGACTTTTAAGTCTTACGAAAGCTGAAATAGACGAAAGGATACAAAAGTTTGTTAAACTGGTAAATTTTGATTCTATTCCTGTTTAAATTATTCCTGGTTGGCTAACTGTCCGCAAGCAGCATCAATGTCTTTTCCCCTGCTTCGGCGGACAGTTACCATTATTCCTTTTTCACGGATAGTTTTAGCAAAAATATCTATTTTATTTCCGCTTGCTTTTTCGAATGGAGCATCTGGAATAGGATTATATTCAATGATATTAATCCTGACAGGGAAGTTATGACATAGTTTGACTAAATTTAGGGCATCGTTGACAGAATCGTTAAACCCTTGAAAAGCAATATATTCGTAACTAATTCTATTTCCAGTTTTTTCATAGTAATAGGAAATAGATTCCATGAGTACTTTAAGGTTATTTGACTCGTTTATGGGCATAATATGATTCCTTTTTTCATCGTCAGCTGCATGAAGAGAGAGTGCCAGGTTGGTTTTAGTTCCATCATCTGCCAACTGTTTTATCATTTTTCCAATACCAGCAGTGCTGACAGTAATTCTTCTGGGTGCCATATTCCAGCCCATGGGGGAAGTAAGTTTTTCTATACTTTCCATAACGGGTTTATAAGCTAAAAGAGGTTCACCCATACCCATGTATACAATATTTGTCAATCTTTTATTGAAATGTTCAAGGCATAAATGGTTAATAATATTCACCTGACCAATTATTTCTCCTGCAGTCAGATTTCGTTCCCTTTTCATTTTTCCTGTGGCACAAAAACTGCATGTTAAACTGCAACCAACCTGGGAGGAGACGCAGGCAGTAAAACGATTTTCTTCAATGACAGGAATCAATACACTTTCTATTTTGAAACCATCGTGAAGTTTGAATCTGGCTTTTATAGTTCCGTCCTCACTTATTTGTTGTTTATCCAACGTTAAATTCCGGAAAATAAAATACTCGTTTAGCTTATCTCTAAGAAGCATCGGCAAGTTGGACATTTCTTCAAAGGACTGTGCATTATGCTGCCATAGCCATTCATATATTTGTTTAGCCCTAAAGGAGGGTTGTCCCCAGGAGGTCAGTAATGTGGTTAAATCGGGAAGAGAAACTTCTCTTATATCGGTTTGTTTCATATATAATGAACTAATATACAGTGTATTTAGTATTTAGATTGGGGAACACTGTTGTTTAAGCCAATCTTTCTCATCTTCCGAAATAAAGGGGGATAAACGATTCAAGACTAAGCGATGATAATTGTTTAACCAATCTTTTTCATCCTGGTTCAATAGAGAGGTTTCAATTAAATTGGTTGATATAGGAAAGAGGGTTAAATCTTCGAAAGCAAGAAATCCATTACTTAGTTCTTTACAAAGTAAGACATTTTCAATCCTTATTCCGTATTCTCCCTCTAAATAAAGACCAGGCTCATTGGTGGTGACCATACCAGGTCTAAAAGCAGTAGTACCTCTGCTGGTGGTTGGATTAGTGGCGAAGCCTTGCGGACCTTCATGCACAGACAGATAAAATCCTACTCCATGTCCTGTGCCATGGGCATAATCTAAACCCTGATTCCATAATGGTTTTCTTGCCAGTGTATCCAGTTGCATGCCTACGGTTCCTGCAGGGAAATGGGTGGAAGCCAGGGAAATAAAGCCTTTTAAAACCAGGGTGAAGTGATTTTTTATTTTTGAAGGTGGATTATCACCTATAAAAATAGTACGGGTAATATCGGTTGTTCCATCGAGATATTGTCCCCCTGAATCGATTAAAAGGAGTCCCCCTGATTTAATAATAGCTGCATTTTCAGCGTCGGGATGATAATGGATGATGGCACCATTTTGATTAAAACCTACAATTGAGTGGAAACTCTCCCCCATATAACAGGGTTGTTGTGACCTAAATAAGGCACACTTTTCTGCAAAATCATATTCTGAAATAATCTCTCCCTCTCTGATAGCCCTTTCCAGCCATCTAAAAGCACGAATCAGCGCAATGCCATCTTTTTTCATTGCATTCTGGAAGTGTTTTATCTCATTTTCAGACTTTATTGCTTTAAGTTCCTGGGTCCAGTTTGGCTGGAAAATGATTTTTTCAGAGGGAATATGCTTGAAAATTGCTGCATTTATTGACTCTGGGTGTATGACAAATGTATTTTGATTGCTTAATTGAGTGATTGATTCCAAAAATTCATCATAGGGCAACAGAGTAATTTTTTCATCGGAAAGTTGTTCCTTTAAGTAAAAGGGAAGTTTCTTTTCATGGATATAAAAATGGCATGACTCTTTAGCAATAATTAAAAAGGCATAAAATAATGGATTATAAGGAATATCGTTGCCTCTGAGATTTAATATCCAGGCAATATCATCAAGGGAAGAAAGAAGCAAATAATCGGCGCAATGTGCAGATAATTTATCTCTTAAAATATTTATTTTCTCTGTTCTCGAAAAGTTACAATAAATAGTTTCATGTTCAAAAACAGGTGTTGTCGGTAAAGCTGGCCTGCTTTGCCAAATCTGTTTAAAAGGATCATACTGGTCGTTGAGGATTATTTGTTGAGCATTTAATTGAGCCGTCAAGTAGGACATTTGACTAATAGAAAAAAGGCGGCAATCTAAACCGACGCATTGACCCGCGGAAAGAATATTACTTAACCAGGGAACATGTTCAGGTGCATGGGGTATTATTTGTTTGTGAAGTGTTATGCCAGTATCGTACAACTCTTTTTCAGCCTGTAAAAAATAACGGGAGTCAGTCCATAATGCGGCATATTCTGATAAAACGATAAGTATACCTGAGGAACCTGAAAAGCCACTTAACCAGGCTCTTACTGCCCAGTATTCTGCAATATATTCACTTTGATGCACATCACCTGATGGAATGATAACGGCATCAACATTATTTTTTTGCATGTCATCCCGAAGCAATTGAATTCGGTTTTTTATCCTTTCACCCATTATCTTTCATTTTTTAAGCTATAAAATTAATCAAAAGAACCTTATGTAATGTTTAAAATAAGCAAGGTTAGTTGGGGATATAAGAAAGCACACATAATAAATAATTGTTATATTTGCTTAAAAAACAATTTATTCGGAACTATAAAGTATGCGGACAGGGTTAAGTCAGAAGCAATTACAGATACAAAAGCTTTCACCTCAGCAGATTCAACTTATGAAGCTGTTGCAGGTTCCTACCGCCTTGCTTGAACAAAGAATTAAAGAAGAAATAGAGGAAAATCCGGCACTTGAAGAAGGAGAAAATAGCCTAGAAGCAGACACTCAGGATCAGGAACCAGAAGAAACATCAGCATTGGAAACTGAATTAGAGGAGGAGCCGATGATTGATGATGAAATGGAGGTTGTTGATTATATCCAAGAATATCTGGATAATGAAGATGATACGCCAGATTATAAACTTCAGGGTGATGGGTATAATCCCGACGAAGAAGAGCGTTCCATGCCCGTTGCAGTAGAAAATTCCTTTTATGATTTTTTAGAGCAACAAATAGGTTTGGCCACATTTGCCAGTGAAAAAGAAAGAATTATAGCCAGGCAAATAATAGGAAGTATTGACGAAGACGGCTATTTAAGAAGGGATACTTTTGCCTTGGTTGATGACTTAATCTTTTCTTTAAATATCAATGTAACAGAATCGGAAATTGAACAAGTATTAAAGAAGATTCAACGATTTGATCCTCCGGGTACCGGGGCCAGAGATTTACAGGAATGTTTACTCATTCAATTAGCTTTGCGGATTGAGAATTCAAATAAAGAAAATAGTTCAAGAAATGCTTTATTACTGGCTTTCAAAATTATCGACAAATATTTCGATGCATTTTCAAAAAAACACTTTGATAAGCTATTAAAATCGCTTAATATTTCTGAGAAACAGTTAAAACAGGCAGTTGAAGAAATTCTGAAATTGAATCCAAAACCCTCAAGTGCTTATATTGGAGACACAAAATTGAGCAATAACCAATATATTATACCAGATTTTATCATCGTTAACAGGGATCATGAACTTGAGGTGGTGTTACATTCGAGAAATGCACCAGAATTAAGAATTAGTGACCATTTCAGAGAAATGCTCAGGACTTATGGGGTTGATAAATCTAAAGGACCCAGTGCAACATCGGATAAAGAAGCGGTTAAATTTATTCGGCAAAAAATTGAATCGGCCCGTTGGTTTATTGATGCGATAAGGCAAAGGCATGAGACTATGTACAAAACGATGTATGCCATTTTGGAATATCAATATGAATTTTTTCTGACTGGCGATCAGAAAAAATTAAAACCCATGATATTGCAAGATATTTCAACGACCACTGGATTAGACGTTTCTACCATTTCCAGGGTAGCTAACAGCAAGTATGTTCAAACAGAATTTGGCACCAAGCGCTTGAAGGAATTTTTTTCTGAATCAATGCAAATGAGTGATGGGGAGGAAGTTTCTACCATTGAGGTTAAAAAGATATTGGGAGAATTAATAGCAGGAGAGGATAAAAAAACACCTTTATCTGATGACAAACTCACGCAGATTTTAGGTGAAAAAGGTTATCCTATTGCTCGCAGAACGGTTGCAAAATATCGGGATCAACTCAATATAGCAAAGGCTTCTTTAAGGAAAGAACTCTAGCTTTTAGTTTCTTTTAAGCAAGATAAGAGTATTTCACAGGCCTGATCAATTTCTTCAAACGTTATTGTCAAGGGGGGAGCTATTCGAAGACAACGGTCATTGAACAGAAACCAATCAGTTATCAAACCTTTTTGAACAGCATGTTGGATTACTTTCTGAACGAGTGAAGAATCATCTAAATCGACTGCCATTAAAAGTCCTGCGTATCTTATTTCTTTAATGTTTGGATGCTTAAGATTTGAAACAAACCTTTTTGATTTAACCTCCACCAGCGGAATAAGATCACTATTCACCAAGAACTGCAGGGTTGCAAATGCGGCGGCGGCACTTACCGGATGACCACCAAAAGTAGTAATATGACCGAGTACTGGATTTTCAGAAAGTCCGGACATGATTTCTTTTGAGGAAATAAAAGCACCAATTGGCATTCCTCCGCCCAGACCTTTAGCTAAAAGAAGGATATCTGGTACCACATCATATTGCTCAAAAGCGAAAAGGCTTCCTATTCTGCCCATTCCAGCTTGTATTTCGTCTAAAATGAGTAATGTTCCAGTCTCTTTGCATTTTTTTGCCAGTTGCGGGAAAAAATCTCTTGCAGGTAAACGAACCCCATATTCCGCTTGAACGGTTTCAAGAATAACGGCAGCGGTTTTAGTTGTGATGCGATCTAAACAAGAGAAACAATTAAAATCTATATGATTGATATGAGGAAGAAGGGGTAGGAAAGGTTCTGTAAAGGTTTGGGGAAACATCAGGGAGGCTGCACCTTGCGTACTTCCATGATAGGAAAATTTTGCAGATATAATTTCTGATCTGCCAGTATATTTTTTTGCCAGTTTCATCGCACCTTCGGTAGCTTCTGAACCACTGTTTACTAAATATGCGGAGGACAAATTTTCGGGAAGGAGGGAAGATAGTAAAGATGCCAGTTTAATCTGAGGGCTTAAAATAAATTCACCATAAACAAGAGTATGCAGGTACGCATCGACTTGGTCTTTAATCGCCTGAACCACCTGTGGATGTCTGTGTCCGAGTACACTGACACTAATCCCTGCGATTAGATCCATATATTTTTTTCCATCTTTATCTTCTAAAAAAAGGCCTTCGGCACGGACGATTTCCAAGGCCAGTGGAGCAGGGCTGGTTTGAGCGAGGTGATTAAGAAAAAGCTGTCGAGGGTTCATAATTTGAATAAACTTCGGCAAATTAAATAAAATATAATTATAAATGAGGATATTTGGATAACACTAAAAAAATGAAGAAAACAGGGAATCGAACTATTTTTTTAATTTTAATAGTTATTTTTTTGTTGATTATCTTTTTTCCAAAAAGGGAGATAGTAATAAGGAATTACCCTGTAAAAGGAATAGATGTATCTCATTATCAAGATGTCATAGACTGGAAAATTATCTCGGAAAGAGGCATTTCCTTTGTTTTTGTAAAAGCAACAGAGGGTATGACCCTAAAAGACAAATTATTCAACAGGAACTGGGAGCGCATAAGACGGGAGGGATTAAAACGTGGAGCTTATCATTTTTTTCGTCCTACCCTTTCAGCCAAAAAGCAGGCAAATCATTTTATTGAAAGTGTGGAACTGGAATTAGGTGATTTTCCGCCAGTATTAGATGTTGAAGTTTTAGACGGGGTTTCAAAAAAAGAATTATTAGTTGGCGTTCATGCTTGGTTGTTACATGCAGAAATGGAATATGGGGTAAAACCGATTATCTATACCAATCAAAACTTTTACAACAATTATTTAAAGAATGAATTTAGTGATTATCCATTATGGATCGCCAGATATAGTTTGAGAGAACCAAGATTGAAAGACAAGGCAAACTGGACATTTTGGCAATATACCAGTTCTGGGAATATCAAAGGAATTGAAGGAAGAACAGATTTCAATGTTTTTTCTGGAAGTTTGGAAGAGTTAAATCAGTTTAGCCTGCAACCCCGTGAAATATTGAGGTAGGTAAAAATAAAATGATATTATCCTTGGAAAATAAAGATAGAGAGACTATATTTGCATTCGCTTAGAAAAAAGGGGTGATTAGCTCAGCTGGTTCAGAGCACCTGCCTTACAAGCAGGGGGTCATAGGTTCGAATCCTATATTACCCACAAAAGTGTCAATATTTTTATTGACACTTTTTTTATGCCTTAAATTCTGTGCAAATAAGCAGTAAATGGTTTATATTAGCAAAATGAAAAAGGTAATTTCAATTTCATTTTTAATTGTTTTTCTGCTTGGCAATACGGAATTACACGAAGTGTTGAGATTTCCTCATTTATTTGAACATTATTTACTGCATAAACAGGATGAAAAAAACCAATCGTTCCTAACTTTTCTATACTTACATTACGCATCGGGACAGGAACATGAACATCAGCAGAATGAGCATGAAAAATTACCTTTAAAAACAAAGGACTGCATAAAATTAAGTCCTAATGTGGTTTTATTTAGCTTCATACCTTATTCATTAGTTAGTGAAGACTTTCATCATTTGAAAAAGTCAATTCGCTTTAAGAAAATATTTTTATCCAAATTAATTAATGGTTCTATTTGGCAGCCGCCACAGATTAGCTGATAAATTTCAAGGTCTAGTTATTTTATCACTAATGAATGTTTATGCTAAACAGAATAATTGCTTTTTCAATTAATAATAAGCTGATCATTGGCCTTTTTTTAATCGCACTGATTGCTTATGGTAGTCTGCAGTTTACCAAACTTCCCATTGACGCCGTTCCTGATATCACAGATAATCAGGTTCAAGTCATCACCGTTACGCCTTCTTTAGGCGCACCTGACGTAGAAAGACTCATTACTTTTCCCATTGAGCAGGCGAATAGTAATATTCCAGGTTTAAAGGAAATAAGGAGTTTTTCACGATTTGGTTTATCCCTCATAACTATTGTTTTTGAAGATGATGTTGATGTTTATTGGGCACGGCAACAAGTAACGGAAAGGTTGAAAGTCGCGGAATCACAGATTCCAAAAGACATTGGTTCGCCAGAGCTAGCACCTGTAACCTCTGGATTAGGGGAAATTTATCAGTATGTTGTAAAACCGAAGCCTGGGTTTGAAGACAAATTTGACCCTATTGAGTTAAGAACTATTCAAGACTGGATTATCAGAAGGCAATTGGTTGGCGTAAAGGGGGTTGCCGACGTCAGTAGTTTTGGAGGGCGGGTAAAACAATATGAAATTGCCGTTGATGTCAATAAATTAAATTCCCTTAATCTTACCATCCAGGATATTTTTTCAGCCCTGGAAAAAAATAATGAAAATACGGGAGGTGGCTATATTGAAAAATCTTCAACCGTTTTATATATCAGGGCTGAGGGTCTAATTGAAAACATTGCTGACATTAACAAAATTGTTGTTAAAAATATCGAAAATGGAAATCCATTACTTATCGGTGACGTCGCCGAGGTACAGATTGGACATGCCACAAGATATGGAGCAATTTCTTATAATGATGAAGGAGAGGTAGCGGGTGGAATAGTCATGATGCTGAAGGGTGATAACAGCAGTAGCGTGATAGAAAATGTCAAAGAAAGAATTCAACAGATTGAAAAAACACTTCCGGAGGGAGTAGAAATTGAGCCATTTTTAGATAGAACCAAAATGGTTTATGGTGCCATTAGTACCGTATCAAAAAATTTAATGGAGGGAGCTCTTATCGTTATTTTCATTCTGGTTTTATTTCTTGGAAATTTAAGAGCAGGTATATTAGTGGCTTCAATGATTCCTCTTTCCTTACTTTTTGCCGTTATTCTAATGAACCTATTTGGGGTTAGCGGTAATCTTATGAGTCTGGGTGCTTTGGATTTTGGACTAATTGTAGATGGTGCCGTCATTATCGTCGAGGCTGTAATGCATGGCCTGATCCTCAAAAGGCGCTTACCAGGAATCACCAGCATAAGTCAGGCTGAAATGGACAATGAGGTTCAAAACTCTGCAGGTAAAATGGCAAGTAGTGCCATATTTGGACAGATAATCATATTGATTGTTTATCTACCAATATTCACCTTAGAGGGTATTGAGGGAAAAATGTTTAAACCAATGGCCCAAACAGTTTCTTTTGCATTAATTGGAGCCTTTATTTTATCATTGACCTATGTCCCCATGATGAGTGCCTTGTTTTTAAATAAAAAAATTTCACAAAAGGAAAATTATTCTGATAAAATGATGCGCTTTTTTGAAGGTTTTCAACAAAACATTCTTTCCAAAGCCTTGAATTTTCAAAAAATCATATTAACATCAACCGTTCTTCTGTTCCTATTTTCTCTATTTATTTTAACACGACTTGGCGGAGAATTCATTCCTGATTTGCCGGAGGGTGATTTTGCGGTGGATACCAGGGTGCTAACGGGAAGTAATTTAAATACTTCGACGGAGGCTTGTTTAAAATCGGCACATATTTTATTGTCAAAGTTCCCAGAAGTTGAAAAAGTAGTTAGTAAAACTGGAAGTGGTGAAATTCCAACGGATCCGATGCCTATGGAAGCTTCTGATATGATGGTGATATTAAAAGACAAAAGTGAATGGACTTCGGCCAAAACATGGGAGGAACTGGCTGATAAAATGAGTATAGCATTAAAGAGTTTACCCGGGGTAACCTATAGTTTTCAATATCCTGTAGCCATGAGATTCAATGAATTAATGACAGGTGCGAAACAAGATGTAGTTTGTAAAATTTTTGGTGAAAATTTGGATACCCTTTCAAAATATGCTGCGTTGGTTGGAGAAGTAGCCCAAAAAATTGGAGGTGCCACTGACATTTATGTGGAACCAATTGATGGACTACCACAATTAATTATTCGCTATAATAGGGAGGCTATAGCTCGTTTCGGGTTAAATATTCAAGATATCAATAAAACGATTAATACGGCATTTGCAGGACAGAGCAGCGGTATGCTTTTTGAAGATGAAAAAAGATTTGATCTTGTTGTCCGACTGACAGGTAATCAAAGAAAGCGTTTGGAAGATGTTCGGCAATTGTTTATTTCCACGCCACAGGGTAATCAGATTCCCTTGTATCAGGTTGCTGAGGTTTCGATAGAGGAAAGTATCAATCAAATTCAAAGGGAAGATGCCAAACGGAGAATTATTGTAGGATTTAACACACAGGGTAATGACGTACAAAATATTGTCCATGATTTACAGGATCAGATTGACAAAAAAATTCAGTTTCCTGCAGGTTATTACATCACCTTTGGGGGATCTTTTGAAAATCTTATCGCAGCACAACAAAGACTTACCGTGGCAATCCCCATTGCTTTGGTGCTAATCTTCCTCTTTCTTTATTTTGCTTTTGGTTCCATCAAACAAGGATTACTCATATATTCGGCCATACCCTTGTCTGCTATTGGGGGAATTTTACTGCTGTATTTAAGAGGTATGTCCTTTAGTATAAGTGCAGGTGTTGGTTTTATTGCTTTATTTGGGGTAGCCGTTTTAAACGGGATTGTCCTCATTTCTGCTTTTAACCGCATCAGACAAGGATCCGATTTAGATTTAATACAAGTTGTTCTGCAGGGTACAAAATCCAGATTAAGACCTGTTTTAATGACAGCCTTTGTTGCTTCCCTGGGTTTATTACCAATGGCTTTAAGTCCCGGAGCGGGTGCTGAAGTACAGAGACCACTGGCTACCGTGGTTATTGGAGGATTGTTAATGTCAACCTTTTTAACACTCATTATTTTACCCATTTTATACGTAATGGCTGAAAATGGTAAACCTTTGTCCATGAAAATAAAGATTCCTGTTTCTATTTTTCTCATTGTTTTGATGTCCGGATGGCAATTAAAAGGTCAGGATACTTTAGCCTTAGATAAATTAATTCAAATAGCCTTAAAGCATAACCTTGGAATGAAGGAAGAAAATCTAAAAGGGGAATATTTGAAGAATAACATTGATACCTACAAAGAAATACCACCTACAGAAATACTGGGAGAATTTGGGCAAATAAATAGTGCATATCAGGATTCCAAATTTATTATTTCACAATCGGTTCAATTTCCAACGATTTACAAAAGGAAAAAGGCCTTAAATAGTGAGCTTTATAAAGAGAATACATTTCAGGTAGCTTTAAAGGAAAATGAGTTGACTAAACAAGTCAAAGAGATTTTTTATCAACAATTGTATTTGAGAGAAAAAGAAAAAATATTAAAAAGGACAGACACTATATATAAATCCTTTTTGGAAAAGGCGGTCTTTCGGTATGCAAAAGGAGAATCGAATTTACTTGAAAAAATATTTGCCGAAAATGCGTTGGGTAATATTCAAATGCAGTTAAAGGAATTGCAGAGAGATGCTGACATTGAAAAATTAAAATGGAAAGTTTTACTAAATCAGGAGGACGAAATGGTACCTGATTATAGTCCGTTAAAAATTCCATTTAATGAGGATATTGAGGTGCAGCAGATGCTGCAAGCAAATCCTATTTTAAAAATTAGGCAACAACAGAAAGAGATAGCTAAAGCCAGCACTCAATTAGCTTTAGCTGAAAAACTTCCGGACCTGACAGTAGCTTACAGCAATGCAAGTATTCGAGGTATTGGGGCAGATGAAAAGTTTTATACTGCTTCGAATCGGTTTAATGCCCTTCAGATAGGGGTGAGCGTTCCCTTGTTTTTAGGCGCGCAAAAAGCAAAAATAAACAGTTCAAAAACGCTGGAGTTAATAAGTGAAAATAATTTGCAATCGGGCATTCAACAACTTTCCAATGATTTTCAAATTCATTTACAAGCATTTGAAAAAAATAAGGAAATGGTTAACTATTATGAAACGATTGCTTTACCCAATGCAGAGTTAATGAAAAAAACCGCGGACATTCAGTATGAAACGGGTGAAATTAACTATTTAGTCTGGGCTGGTTTAATACAAAACGCATTAACCATTGAGAGCGAGTATCTCGACGCAGTCCATGAAATGAACCGAATAATTATTCACATTCATTATTTAGCAGCAAAATAAACCGTCACCATGAGAAAATATTATCTTTTATTTATACTTCCCATTTTGATTTCTTCTTGTACTCCCGATAAAAAGGCAGAGGCAGAACAAGTGACGGAAGGTTCAGACGACACGGTCATCCTCACAACAGAACAATTAAAAAACACTAATATTGAAACAGGTTTTTTGGTTCAAAAAGATATTTCAGCAGTCCTAAAGCTGAATGGAATTATTGAAGTTCCTCCTCAAAACCTAATAGCCGTTAGTGTCCCGCTGGGTGGATATTTACAATCTACACATTTATTGGAAGGCATGAAGGTTAAAAAAGGGGAAATTATTGCAACGCTAGAGGATCAGCAATATATTCAAATCCAACAGGATTATCTGATAGCTAAAATTCGATATAATACCCTTGACAAGGAACTTTCCCGTCAGAAGGAATTGAATGAAAATAAAGCAGGGAGCGATAAAGTTTTTGAAAATGCACAATCAGATTTTTTTACACAGAAGGTATTAGTTAAATCATTGGCGGAGAAGTTAAAATTGATTGGGATTAATCCAGATAAAGTAAATGAAAATAGTCTTTCACGAAGAATAAGCATACTATCTCCGATAAATGGTTATGTGTCAGGTGTGAATACAAATATAGGGAAATATGTAATGCCAACTGATATCCTTTTTGAATTGGTAGATCCATCGGATATTCATTTGGCATTAACTGTTTTTGAAAAGGATATTAATCAGCTTTCTATAGGTCAAAGATTCGTATCTTTTACCAATAGTGAACCAGGAAAAAAGTACTTTGGGAAAATTATATTGATTGGAAAAGATATTACAAAGGACAGAGCGGTATCGGTTCATTGTCATTTTGATACTTACGATCATTCTTTAATCCCAGGTATGTATATGAATGCTGAATTAGAGACTAATATTAAATCTGGTTATGTGATTTCCGATAATGGCCTGATTCGATTTGAGGGTAAACATTATATTTATGAGGTAACCGCCGACAGAAACTATGAAATGATAGAAGTACTTACTCATGGTTCATCGGATGGGAGCACATTAATTACTTTACAAGATAATTCCAGTCCTGTTGGAAGAACCTTTGTAACGAATGGTGCTTATACGTTACTTATGAAAATGAAAAATATGGAGGAGGAGTAATCAGGAGTACACTTTACTCCATAAGACCCTTAACTATTTGAAAAAATCCAGTCAACTGATTAATATTTTAATAAAATAGGATGACTGGATTTTTTCCTTTATCTCTTTAGTCTGTAACTTAAAGTTAGATTAATTTGTCTTCTGACCTGTTGAAAATTGCCAACGGTATAAAAGTTAAAACCTTCTGTAATGTATCTGTTTCTTCTGGCATTTAAAATATCCAACACGTTGAAAATTAGCGTGCCACGATCCTTGAACAGTCTTTTACTCACAGAAAAGTCAATGAAATAAATACTTTTTCTGATTCCCTGCGCGGTGCGTTGCCTACCCTCATAATTCCCTCTCAATTGGATATCCAAGCCACCTTTTGGTGAAAATCTTGAAGTATGTCTGGCAAGGAATGAGCTAGTCTTAGCAGTGTAATCAGCTTGAATATTGCTTCCATCAATATCTGCATGGAAAAAATTGAGATTAAAATCCATTTTCCACCATGGTTTAGGCCTGTAATCTACGGTAAATTCGAGCCCAAAAGATTGCTCTCCTAACAAATTAAAAGGACGGGTAACAGAAAAGCCGTCTTCATTAACCGATCGAAGGCGATCGATTTTATCTACTGTTTTTCTAAAATAGAAGGTAGAAAAAAAGGTGCCTTTATCGTAATACTTGATATGTCCCAATTCAAAGGCATCGGTAAATTCAGGATTCAAATCGGGATTACCGCTGAAGAAGTTTCGTTGGTCTGAAAAAGTAACGTAGGGACTAAGGTCATTATACACGGGTCGTCTTACTCTTTTGGAGTAACTTAACTGGAAGGCATTTTCCAAAGAAATATTATAAGTGAGGTGAGCACTTGGAAAAAGATTGGCATAATTTCTGGGATTTACTTCTTTTGTTTCTAAAAGAGTTGTTTTAACATCCGTATATTCTGCTCTCAATCCTGCCTGATAGCTCCATTTTTTAGATTTATTTCCCAGAATAGAATATGCAGCCAGGATATTTTCATTGTAAATGAAGATATTGTCCAGGCCGGGCAATGCAAAAAACTGCCCATCAGCATTCTTTTCCTTCACGATATAATCATTTTCCATATTCCGAAAACTGGTACGGAAACCAGCTTCTATTTTACCCTCTTTGGCAAATGGTTTTGTATAGTCCAGTTGGACCAGATACTGCTTTTCGAATTCATCATTCAAAGAAGTCTGGACTAAATCTTTCGAGGGTATGGCTGACCCAGTGGGTAAATAGCTGCTTTGGGTAAATAATTGGTCTGAATTTTCCCAATAATCGAGATAAGTAAATGAAGTATTTAGCTCATGGCCTTTTTGTGGAAAACTCTTTTTATAGCTTAGTATAACTTCAGAATTTGGTTCTTGCTCCGTTTCATCTTGTCGTCTTAAGGAGTAACCCAAGTAATTATTGAGACTATTTTTATAATCCTCATACCGAATATCTGTGATTCTATGGGCATCGCTTCTGCGCCAGATATAGGAAAGGGTTAAAAAACTTTTTTCGTTAAAAAAATAATCCAGTCCGGCACGTATATTATTATTTAAACCATAAACGGTACCTTTATTTGATTGTGATAGGATGGAAGTTAGAGAATCCTTATAAACCTCCTGATATAAGGTACCCTCGGATGGACTAATTCTTCTACTTAGGCCATAATTAATGAACCAGTTAATATTTTTCTTCCTATAATTCAGATTAGTGGTAAAACCTAAGTTAGTTGGTGTTCCCCCAATCAATTCAAAAGAACCGTTAAAACCTTGGTTATTATCTTTTTTCAAAATTATGTTGATAACCCCAGCCATACCCTCTGCTTCATACCTTGCGGAAGGATTTGTAATGACTTCCACTCTTTCCACCATGTTTGCGGGTAATTGCCTTAAGCCGCTACTACCTTTGAAACTAACTAAGCCAGAAGGTTTGCCGTCAATGAGTATTCTCACATTGGCGGATCCTCTTAACCTTACATTTCCTTCAGGATCTACGGCTATGGAAGGTAAGTTTAATAAAATATCTGAGGCACTTCCGCCAGCATTTGCCAGATCTTTTCCAACATTAAAAATTCTTTTATCCAAAGATAATTGCATGACGGTTTTTTCACCTTGGACTACTACCTCATTTAAAGTATTTGCCTGTACAGACATTGCAATTTTACCTAAATCCTTTATTGAGTTATCTTTAGAGAGAGGGAACAATTCGCTTTTAAAGGTAGAAAACCCCATAAACTCGATCAATGCATAATAGGTTCCAAAAGGTATATTCAAGGTAAATTTTCCATTCTCGTCGGAAAGGCTACCTTCAATCAGACTATCTTTTTGGGAAAAAATGGAAATGGTAGCAAAAGGCATAGGTTCTTCTATTCCAGCGGTAACCAAAAGGCCAGTTAATTTACCTATTTCAGTGGATTGTTGTGCGTGAGAAGAAAAAAGGAAAATTGAAAACAGAAAAGAAAGAAAGGTGCGAACAGACATAGAGTGTTTATTATAGGTGTTTGGTCAAAATAATACTCAAATAAAACTGTTTAATGTTTTAAAATAGCAATTATTCAATAAAAATGAGTTAAAAGTCAATGAAAATGTCTCATTTGAAATTCATGCTTGGAAAACGGGGGATTTCAACTTATTTTGATTTCCTCGATATTTCATCAAAAAGAGAGACAAAACATTCAGCGGAAGATCTAACCTTAATACCGTTATTTGATGGAGGAGCATTTTTGAAGGATTCCATTTCTTTTTGAAAAGACTCGAAACTTGTCCAGACGGTCTGGATCATACCTTGATACCTTTCCCTCATTAAAGGTGTAGAACCTTTCCGAAATTTTAAAAAATCATGAAATTGAGAAATAGCTACATCAGGCGTTCGCCAGGGACAAGTCAGCACATTAAAACCCTTCATGGCAAAATATACAGCGGTTGGGTCTGGTCTTTCATAGTGCCAGTCGCAGATAACTACATCTTTGGCAATGAGGTCAACAGCCCGAAAAGTCTGATTATAGCTTCCCTCCCATTCACCGATACCCGTCGTTTTCCCATCAATTAACCGATCCCCCCAAATCCATAGTTTTCTATTGGAAAGGGTCAGGTGATTCCTGATTTTATTTACTTCACCGGCAAATAATTCAGCTTTATCTCTTCCTTGGCATCTGGGGCATTTATCGTCGGCTATATAGAAAACCTCATCCATACCAGCATGGAAGTCCTTGGCTTCGAAAGCATTACAAATTTCATCAACCAGACTAAAAACGATATTATGAACATCGGGATGCAATGGACAATAACTTTTACAATACAGGCCATCAGGATTTGGCCATACATACTTTTCCGGCATTTTGACATGAGGTGTTTCGTCAAAATGAGGGTACTGGACGAGAAGATTATAGGTTTTAGTTGCCCAACTCTGGTGACCCAACAGATTAATTTGAGGAATCAGATTTATTTTGTGTTTACGACAAACGTCGATTAATTTTTTAACATCCACATCAGATAAAGCGGAACTATCTCTAAGGTTTGGGTATTTTTTAAACTGGTAGTTAAAGTCCACCCTTAAAATCAGGGTATTTACCTTTCTGGAAGCTAAATCCTCTTCTATAAAGCGAACAAACTTATCTACCTGATTAGTTTTTGGAGCAGCGATACAAAAACCTCTTACGGGAATCAAACTATCCAGGGTAGTCTGACCATAATGCATATTTGTCAGGAAGAAAAGGAAAGCAAAGAATAGATATTTCATGAGAATAGTTTCGGAATGATGAAAAACAATCAAAAGATAAGGAAACTTAAATAAAAAAATGAGCTTATAATTATAAAAACAGAATATAGTTAATTAAGCTCTAAAAGCGGTATAATAGCTTATATTTATAAACTTTATTATTTAAGAGCTAAAAATCTGATTTCTATGCTTAAAATCTATCTCATCGGCACGATGATATTATTTACAGCCATTATTTTAAACATTGTAGTTCAACGCTTTGGCATCATGGGGTGGTATGAATTTCTGAATAAGCTGCAAGGTATTGGCAAAATTACCTTTTCTACCATGGTATTGGTTGATTATTTATGGCTTTTTGTTGGGTATCCATTATGTCTAGGATTTTCCAGTTTTCTGGGAGAAAAATTATATGAAATAATACTTAACTTCAAATAAAATTTTTTTACTTAACTCAGATTCATTTGCTGTGAAATTATTGCCACTTCTGTTTATTTTTCTCTTTTTAGGAAAATACTCTTTATCAAGTCAAGGTATTTTTAACCAGTCAAATGATGTTGGTGAAGTTAAAATAACTGGAAAAACAATTTTTAATGAACAAAGTCAAAGTTATACTTTAGTTGGTTCAGGATCAAATATCTGGTTTGATAAGGACGAATTTCATTATTCATGGAAATATTTAACAGGTGATTTTATCTTACAAGCCAGAGGGGTTTTTATAGATACAGGCGGGGATCCGCATCGAAAATTTGGATGGATGGTAAGGACAGAAATGACCTCTTCCGCTGCGATGATTAATGCCAGCATTCATGGAAATGGCTTAAGTACTTTTCAGTTCAGGAGATTTAACGGTGATTCCATTCAAGAAGTAAGAACTCCCATTCTTCATCCTGATGTGATACAATTAGAGAGAAAGGGTGGTCGCTGGTTTTTATCTGTTGCCAGATCAGGTGACTTATTTTGGACGGTGGAGGTACCAGATATCTATTTTCCAGAAACTTTGATGGCAGGACTATTTGTATGCAGTCATCAGTCAGACAGAGAAGAAAAAGTACTGTTTGATAATGTACGCATAATTATTCCGCCCAATCCAGGGTTTGTACCTTATAAGGATTATCTGGGCAGTCATATTGAAACGGTAGAGATTAAGACAGGTAACAGGTCAATTGTCTATTCTGAAAATGCCAGTTTACAAGCGCCTAACTGGTTATTAAATAATTCAGGATTAATTTATAACAAGCAAGGAATTATTTATAAATATGATTTTATAACAAAATTAAATACAGTTATACCAACCGATACTGTAGTAAAAAATAATAATGATCATGTCATTTCTTTCGACGGTAAAATGCTTGGGTTAAGCAGTTCCAGTGGCGAAGCAAAATATGGTTCGCTCATTTATACTGTGCCTATTGAAGGAGGAAAACCGGTTCGAATTACAGCAACGGGGCCATCATACCTGCATGGTTGGTCACCAAACGGGAAATGGTTAACCTTTACCGGACAAAGGAATAAGGTATTTGATATTTACTTAATTCCTTCAAAAGGAGGTAAAGAAAAACGATTAACAAATGCTGAAGGTTTGGATGATGGTTCAGAATTTAGTCCTGATGGTAAGTTTATCTATTTTAATTCGTCAAGAACCGGAAAAATGCAGTTATGGCGAATGACTGCAAAAGGTAAAAATCAAATCCAGTTAACTTTTGACGCTTATAATAATTGGTTTCCGCATATTTCTCCAGATGGGAAATGGATTTTATTTTTGACTTATCCACCAGATATAAGAGCTGACGACCATCCATTTTATAAACATGTTTATTTAAGAATAATGCCTGTTGACGGAAGTCAGCCTCCTCGGGTTTTGGCCTATTTATTTGGAGGACAAGGAACCATTAATACCCCATCCTGGTCTCCTGATGGTACAAAGGTTGCCTTTGTTAGTAACACTGGGATGTAATGACGTGAGGATGATTTTTTAAAAAATTCTTAAAAAAGAACCACTTACCATAGATTCATTCTGTATGGTTGTAGAAATACCATCCTACCTAATATTAAAGGCATCAAAACCGAAGTATAATAGTTTAATTTTTATATCAAATTATCATCAAATGGGCTTACTCGCTTTTTTGCTTCCCTTTTTTTAGTTTGACTATTTACCGTCTTAGGTATGCCGGACTATCGGAATATCAATTTGAATACGTAAATCCTATTTTTAATTTATTATTCCATTTTCCATAATAAGGGTATATACATAAACAGCTCCGAAATTTTAGTTATTATATTAGTTTAAAGCTTAATAAGTTCTAAAAACATTATAATGCTTATGTTTATAGCATATAATTTTTCTCATCTCACATATCCTCCAGGGAAAGGCATAAAGTTTCGATTTGGTAACACTTTATTTTTTAGGTGTTCCACTTTGGCAAGGAAAAGTTCTTCCTTCGAAGTTCAGCTAATTCACTTGTCCTATTGTAAAATTTCATATTACATTCATTTAGTAACGGTGGTTACAGTAACGGCAGTTACAAAAGTAAACTATGTTTGTGTAAACGGATAAAAA
>Ga0214921_10001084_pt1 | contig 47365 bp, 46 predicted proteins | sample LL1505_MetaG_FD_177992 | JGI IMG/M metagenome (GOLD analysis project Ga0214921, IMG submission 177992) | Freshwater microbial communities from Lake Lanier, Atlanta, Georgia, United States - LL-1505 | ecosystem: Environmental > Aquatic > Freshwater > Lake | place: USA: Georgia | collected... | reverse complement strand
AAGCCGGTTGATAGCACTGATGCTCTTGCACTTGCGATCTGCCACATTTGGCGAGGTGGAGCGAATACAAAAATTGCAGAGGCGGTAGCGATTGAAAAATCCCGTCTCGCTAAGTTGGTAAAGAAATGATTTCACTAGTAAGCGGAATCGTGCGCTCCATTAACACAGATAAAGCTGTGATTGAAGTTGGGGGAGTTGGGCTATCAGTGTCAATTACTGGGCCGACTAGCGCCCAGTTGCATCTTGGGGCGGCAACACAGCTCTTCACCTCACTAGTAGTCCGGGAAGATTCACTGACGCTCTTTGGATTTCTTGATGAGGAGAGTAGAAATACTTTTGAACTCGTGCAGACCGTCTCTGGAATTGGGCCGAAAGTTGCCTTAGCAATTATGGGCTCACATAGCCCGGATTCACTATCGCGCGCCATTGCCCAAGAAGATATTAAAGCGATTGAGAAAGTTCCAGGAATTGGGCGTAAGGGGGCACAACGTCTCATTCTCGAACTTAGGGGAAAGATTTCAGATTTGGGTGGCGCAGAACGGGTGCAGAGCCATCAACCTATTTGGCGTGAACAACTCACATCAGCTTTAGTCTCACTCGGATTTAGTGCTAAGGATTCTGATTCTGCTATCAATGAGGTCTTGGCAACATACGCCGAGTCAGGTGTTGATGCATCAGCACTTGATCTTTCTGAGTTATTGAAGGCCACTTTGGCGCAAGGGCGACGTTCCTAAATGAGCCAAGACCGAAACGATGATAGTGAGCGGATTGTGAACCCTGATCTCACAAATGATGATTCGGGAGTTGAGCATGCGCTGCGCCCGAAGACTCTGAAGGATTTCATCGGTCAGCATCGGGTGCGGGAACAAATTGATGTATTGCTCAGCGCTGCTCGCAAGCGAGGCTCTGCGGCAGATCACATTCTGCTTTCCGGACCACCAGGACTTGGTAAGACAACCCTGGCAATGATTTTAGCTAGCGAGATGCAGACTCCGATTCGAATTACCAGCGGGCCAGCTATTACTCATGCCGGGGATTTAGCAGCAATTCTTTCCTCCCTCGTGGAAGGCGAGATTCTCTTTCTGGATGAAATTCACCGACTTCCCCGTCCGGCTGAAGAGTTGCTCTATCTAGCGATGGAAGATTTCCGAGTTGATATCGTCGTGGGTAAAGGACCAGGGGCCACGGCTATTCCGTTGCAACTTCCTCACTTCACACTCGTAGGTGCCACTACCCGAGCAGGCTTATTGACTTCACCCTTGCGCGATCGTTTTGGCTTTACGGCGCACCTTGATTTCTATGAAGAGTCAGAGTTAGCACAAGTGATCTCCCGAAGTGCAACACTTTTAGGTCTTGAGATTGATGCTAAGGCAGTTGCCGAAATCGCAGAAAGATCAAGGGGCACGCCAAGAATCGCCAATAGATTACTGCGAAGAGTGCGTGATTATGCCCAGGTGCGTGGTTCTGAAAAAATCATTCAAACCGATGCAACAGCGGCGCTACAGATGTATGAAGTTGATGAAAAGGGACTCGACCGATTGGATCGATCAGTTCTGCTTGCTCTAATTGAGAGATTTGCTGGTGGCCCGGTAGGACTTTCCACTCTTGCTATTGCTGTGGGGGAAGAGACTGAGACGGTGGAATCTGTTGCCGAACCTTTCTTAGTCAGAAATGGCTTTATGGCGCGGACTCCGCGAGGTCGAATAGCAACAGCCCTTGGTTGGGAGCATATGGGGCGCACTCCACCGGCCGGCACTATTTCTCTTTTCGACACGCCAGCGCCTGACGCCTAGACTCTCCTCTTATGTCCACATCTATTAAAACTGTGAAGACCTCCGGTCGACCTGCTCGAGCGTTAGCGCTGCTGGCAATCATTCTGCTCGGACTCGTAGGAACAGCCCTGCTTCAGGGTGCCTCCTCGGTCAAGCTCGGTCTTGATCTGCGTGGTGGCACAAGTGTCACGCTGCAACCCCGTGCATCAAATGATTCAAATAAAATTACCTCTGCCGCAATTGACCAAGCAGTCACCATTATTCGCCAACGTGTTAACTCACTCGGTGTTGCAGAATCTGAAGTAACCGCCCAGGGAAGTGGCACTAACCGCCAGATCGTTATCTCTGTTCCTGGAGACTCTGGTCGTCGAGTTGTTGACCTAGTTGGACAGACTGCAGAACTTCGCTTTAGACAAGTACTTGCCGAAGCATCGGGTGTGGGGGCAAGTGCAGCAGATACTGCCACCCCTTCAGCTGGAGTCACACCTGAACTCAATGCAAAGTTCGCCGCACTTGATTGTTCCAAGTTAGAAAATCAACAAGGTACTGGCGCTGATTCACCGGCCGAGACAATCGTGGCCTGTGCCCGCACGGGAGCGTACAAATACATTCTTGCTCCGGCAGAAGTTCTTGGTCAGCAAGTTTCAAAGGCATCAGCAGGTATTGATCAGCAAGGTTCTGCTGGCTGGTATGTCTCTCTTACTTTCAACGGCCAGGGAACTTCAGCATTCGGTGCTCTGACCAGCCGCGTTACGACACTTGCCTCCCCTTTAAATCAGGTTGCAATCGTGCTAGATGGATTGGTTGTTTCAGCACCATCTATCAACGAGGCAATTCCGTCAGGAAATGCGCAGATTACCGGATCATTTACGCAAACAGAGGCTGAAGATCTTGCCAACGTTCTTAAATACGGTGCGCTACCGCTGGCCTTTGACCGCGGTGAAGTTCAGCAAGTATCTCCAACGTTAGGTTCTGACCAACTAGATGCTGGCTTATTAGCTGGAGCGTTGGGTCTGATTCTTGTGGTCATATTCTCCGTCTTGTATTACCGCGCACTTGGTCTTGTCACTGTGGGATCACTTGTAGTTGCCTCATTACTTGTCTATCTACTCTTCTTAGTTCTTGGTGCGGCAATCGGGTTCACGCTCACTCTGGCAGGTATCGCTGGCGCCATTGTTGCAATCGGTATCACCGCCGACTCCTTTATCGTCTTCTTCGAACGTGTAAGAGATGAAGCACGAGAAGGAAGATCCTTAAGATCTGCAGTCGATCTTGGATGGCTACGTGCGCGTCACACCATCATCGTGGCGGATATGGTCTCGATTCTTGCCGCGGTGCTGCTCTACTTCTTCGCTGTTGGTGGCGTTCGTGGATTTGCATTCACGCTTGGGTTAACGACGCTCGTTGACTTAATTGTCGTATTCATCTTCACCAAACCGCTTGTCACACTCATTTCCCGAATTAACTTCTTCGCCTCTGGTCATCCGCTCTCGGGCTTCTCGCCTAAGAGCGTTGGGCTAAAGAGTGCGAATACAAGTATTCCAACTACAACTGTGGAGGCATAAGACAATGGCAACTATTTCAGGCCTTGGTGGCCGCCTCTACTCCGGTGAAACATCATTTAACATCATCGGAAATCGCAAGCGTTGGTACTCGATCTCAGCGTTTTTTCTTCTCATCTCTATCGCTGCACTAACGATTCAAGGTTTGCATTTAGGTCTTGAATTCAAGGGCGGTGCTTCCTACACAGTAAGCAAGCCGGGCATCACACTTGAGCAAGGAAGAAAAGCTGCGGCGAATTTCGATATTCCTGGTGAAGCAATTGTTCAAAAAATAGGTAGCGACAAGATTCGCATTCAAACTGGTGCGCTCACTCCTGCACAGGCAACAGCGGCAGAGAATGTATTGACCTTCACCTTCGACGTTCCGGCCGAGTCTATTGATACTCAAATCGTTGGTCCATCATGGGGTAAGGAAATTACGAAGAAAGCTATCTATGGTCTCATTGCCTTCTTGTTAGCAGTCATGCTCTTTCTCGCCATGGCTTTTGAACCCAAGATGGCACTGGCGGCAATCGTTGCAGTTGTTCACGACGTTCTGATAACTGTTGGAATTTACGCAGTTGTTGGTTTCGATGTCACCCCCGCAACGGTGATCGGCTTTCTGACCATTCTCGGTTACTCGCTCTATGACACGGTCGTGGTGTTCGATAAGGTGCGAGAGAATACGAAATCAGTTACCGCAAATAGCAAGCAGACATATTCACAGGCTGCGAACTTGGCTGTAAATCAAACTCTCGTGCGCTCTGCAAATACATCGATCATTGCGCTGCTTCCTGTTGGCTCTATTCTCTTCGTAGGCGCTGGGTTGCTTGGTGCTGGAACGCTTAAAGATCTCTCACTCGCACTCTTTATCGGTTTAGCAGTGGGTACGTATTCATCTGTATTTATCGCACCCCCTTTCCTAGCTTCCCTTCGTGAGAAGGAACCTGCGATGCAGGCTTTGGCAAAGAGAGTTGCAGCACGAGGTGGAGCACCGGTGCCGACAGAGAGCAAGCCAACAGATTCAATAGTTGCGCGTGGTCCACGTAATCAACCTAAGCGCAAAGGTCGCAAATAACCTTTTTGCATATGGATACAGAAACCTTAATCGCACCTCTTATAGGTGCGCTTAAGGAGCACCACCCGCAAAGCGATGGCGCAGAGATTACTCGTGCCTTCAAGATTGCCCGCACGGCACATGAAGGACAGCTAAGAAAATCTGGCGAGGATTACATCACTCATCCGGTGGCGGTCTCACTTATCTTGGCTGAGTTAGGCTTGAATGAAATAACTATTGTGGCGTCACTGTTGCATGACACTGTTGAAGATACGCCTTATTCACTGCAACAGCTCCGTACAGACTTTGGTGATGAGATTGCCAACCTTGTTGATGGAGTGACCAAGCTCGATAAATTGACCTACGGTCCAACGGCCGAGGCTGAGACGGTTCGCAAGATGGTCATTGCGATGTCGCGCGACATTCGTGTACTGGTTATCAAGTTAGCTGATCGGCTCCATAACGCCCGCACATGGGGCTTTGTCTCTACTGAGTCGGCGCAACGCAAAGCGCAAGAGACGCTAGATATCTATGCCCCACTTGCTCACAGGCTCGGAATGAATGCGATCAAGTGGGAGCTAGAGGACCTTTCATTCGCCGTGCTAGAGCCAAAGAAATTTGAAGAGATTTCCAGACTTGTGGCAGAGAGATCACCATCAAGAGATGCGCTCACTTCAGAAGTAGTGGACGCCGTTGAGAAGGATTTGCAACGAGATTTGATAACAGCAACGGTTACCGGGCGCAAGAAGCACTTCTTTAGCGTCTACCAAAAAATGGTCGTCAGAGGTCGTGAGTTCAATGAAATTTATGACTTGGTGGGAATTAGAGTCCTGGTAAATGATGTGAAAGATTGTTATGCGGTCTTGGGTTCAATCCATGCCCGCTGGAGTCCAGTACCGGGTCGATTTAAAGATTACATTGCGATGCCGAAGTTCAACCTCTATCAATCACTTCACACCACGGTCATTGGACCGAATGGAAAGGCGATTGAGATACAGATTCGAACCTATGACATGCACTCTCGTGCTGAATTCGGTATCGCAGCCCACTGGAAATATAAGCAGAGTGGGGAACCGGAGACTAATACCCCAGAGATGATGTGGCTTCGTCAATTACATGAATGGCAGAAAGAGACTGAAGATCCATCTGAATTTCTGGAAGCTCTGCGCTTTGATTTAGGAAGTCCAGAAGTTTTTGTCTTCACGCCTAAAGGTTCAGTAGTGGCACTTCCAGGTGGCTCAACACCGGTCGACTTCGCTTTCTCGGTTCACACCGATGTGGGTCTGCGATGCGCGGGGGCGAAAGTTAACGGGCGACTTGTTCCGCTTGAATCAAAGTTGGTCAATGGAGATGTGATTGAGATCGTCACCAATAAAGGTGAACATGCCGGGCCAAGCCGTGACTGGCTTAACTTTGTTAAGAGCCCACGTGCACGCTCCAAGATTAAGGCGTGGTTTAGTAAGGAGCGCAGGGAGGAAGCAATTGATGCCGGGCGCGAATCTATCGCTCGCCAAATGCGCAAGGCAGGGTTACCGCTACAGAAGATTTTCGCAGGTCATTCTCTACTCGAACTAGCCCATGACATGCACTACGCCGATATTGACGCCCTCTATAACGCAGTTGGAGATGGGCACGTCTCTGCTGCTTCAATTGTTGAAAAACTCACCGCAGCTATGTCAGCCGAGGATTCTCATCCAGAGGTAACCATCGAAAATATTCCAACCGGAATGCAGGTCACCAAGCGCACATCTAGCGCGGTGGAAGTAGAAGGCGTTGATGATGTTTTAGTAAAGCTTGCTCGTTGCTGCACACCGGTCCCGGGTGATGGAATTATGGGTTTCATCACTAAGGGCTCTGGAATTTCCGTTCACCGTGAAGATTGCATCAATGCCACAGATCTTCGCGAGCATCAGGGGGAGCGGGTAGTGGGAGTGAAGTGGCTCTTGGGTGCTGCCAGCTTGTTCCTGGTAAACATTCAGGTAGAAGCGTTAGATAGAGCGCGCCTCTTAGCAGATGTGACTAGAACGCTTTCAGAACAGCACGTAAATATTCTGAGTGCAGCGGTCAGCACAACTAAGGATCGGGTAGCAATCTCGCGCTTTACCTTTGAAATGGCCGATGCAAAACATCTCGATTCTGTTCTTGCTGCAGTGCGAAATATTGAAGGCGTCTATGACGTCTATCGAACCTAACTATTTAGATTTAGCTAAATTCAGCAAGGTGTTTTTCAGCCTCGGCTAGCCACACAGTACGAGCTTCGGCTGATTCAAGTGCTTCCTTAGCCTTCTTCTCATTACCTGATGCTTGTGATTTCGCCGCAATCTTGCGGTAATTCTCAATTGATTCACTGAGTTGCTTCACAACTTCAGCTGCGCGAGCCTTTGCCGCAGGATCTGTCTTGCGCCAAATCTCAGCCTCAGCCTCTTTGATGATTTCTTCTACCTTCGCCACGCGAGCATCAAATGCTGCTCGCTTTTCACGATGAGTAATGCCGATCTTCTCCCATGTGCGCATCAAATCGCGGAATGAATTTTTGGCCGCCTTTGCATCAGTAAAAGGCACCAGTGCTTCGATTTGAACGATTAGCTCTTCGCGCTTCGCCAGGTTGGCAGTCATAGAAACTTCACGCTTTTCAAGATCTGCATTTTTTGCAGTGAAGAACTGATCCTGGGCTGCCTTAAATCGCGCCCACAACTTTGCTTCATCGCTCGGTTTTCCGCGACCAGCGGTCTTCCATGTATCCATCAGCGTCTTAAATCGACGAGCGGTGGCAATCCAATCGGTCGAGCTCGCAAGCTTCTCAGCCTCCGTGATGATCTCCATCTTTGCGGCGGAGACGACAGATGAGGTTGCTTCAAGTTGAGCGAAGTGAGTGCGACGACGCTTATCAAATTTGTTGCGGGAGGATGAGAATCGCTTCCAGAAATCGCCATCAGTCTTCTTATCTAAACGTGGCGCTGCTTTCCACTCATCGAGCAGAGTCTTAAGGCGATCGCCAGTAACTTTCCAATTCTCAGAAAGTGCCAACGATTCAGCTTCAGCAACAATCTTCTCTTTCTCAACCAAAATCTGTTCACGACGAGCTGCCTTGACCGCACCTTCGGCCGCTTTCTTTGCTTCGTATGCTTCGCGATTTCCTTCAATCAGCGGTTCAATCTGTTCAACTGATTGAGCTAGGGCGTCGAGATCTCCAACACCATTGAGTTCGCGTACCTGCAGGCGCAACTTCTTCACAGTTTCGTGGGCATCTTGCGGAACCATCGCGCCGCTTGTGATGCGAGCAGCGGTGAGGGCGACTTCAGATGCGAGTGCTTCAAATTTTCTGACAAAGTATGCGAGCGCTTCTTCGGCGCTCTTGCCTGGATATGAACCGACTGGTTTTTCGCCTTCAGAAGTGCGAACGAATACCGTTCCATCTTCTCCGACGCGACCGAATTGAGAAGGGTCTCCGATGAGCGCTGATGCTGCACTAGGTGGTGCTTGTGTGTGAGCTAGCGTTCCTGGATTGATATCGGTCATGATTTCCCCCTCAGCGCGTCGGCGTTTGCCTTCGTTATTTAGTGCGATTGTGTAAGAGGAGAAGGCTACCCTGACCCCCGTACAACAGTAAATCCATGCGAGATTTTGGGGCCCAACATGCTTGTTCTGTCATATCCAGCGCCCATGTTCGCCACCAATTGCTGGGTGATTTCTCCGGGTGTGGGCCAAGAGTGCATCATCATCGATCCTGGGATGCCTGATATTTCATCTGAAGTAACAATGCTTGTTGAAGAATACAAATTGAAACCTGTTGCAGCGCTACTCACGCATGGACATCTTGACCATACATTTTCGATAGTGCCTCTCGCAGATGGCTACGGCATTCCAACCTATATACATAGTGAAGACCGACGATTTGTCTCTAATCCTGCTGGCATTCATGGCCCAGATCTGATGGCACAACTAGGAGATATGAATTTTTCCGAACCTAACGATTTGCGTGAATTAAAGAATGCGGAAGTGATCAATCTGCTGGATATGAAACTGACCGCAATTCACGCTCCCGGTCACACCCGCGGATCAACGATGTTCACCCTAAATGAGGAAATACTCATTAGTGGTGATGTTCTCTTTGCAGGCTCCATTGGACGAACAGATTTGCCCACTGGTAGTGCGTCACAGATGAAGGAGACGCTTATCAAGAAGGTTTTACCTCTTCACGATGATTTACGCGTTCTTCCAGGACATGGGCCAGAGACAACAATCAAATTCGAGAGAAAAAACAACCCTTATCTGAAAGAATTGTCCTCATGAAATACGAGAAGATTCAAGGACCGAAGGGTGTTCGTGAATACCTGCCGCCAGAATCTGCCGCGTTCGAGTGGGCGCGCAATCAGTTAATCGCACCCGCCAAAGCTGCCGGATATCAACTCATGGAACTTCCGGTCTTTGAAGATACAAATCTATTTACGAGAGGTGTCGGAGAATCTACTGACGTGGTTTCAAAGGAGATGTATACCTTTGAAGATCGCGGGGGCAGATCTATTACTTTGCGACCTGAGGGAACAGCTGGAGTGATGCGCGCTGTTATCGAACAGAACTTAGATCGCGGTCAACTGCCCGTGAAGGTTTGGTACTCCGGACAATTCTTCAGAGCAGAACGTCCGCAAGCAGGGCGCTACCGTCAGTTCTATCAAGTAGGAATCGAAGCTATTGGCCTGGATGATCCAGCGATTGATGCGGAAGTGATTGCTATTGCAGATCAAGGGTTTAAGAACTTAGGTCTTAAAAACTATCGGCTTGAGATTACCTCGCTTGGAGATGCGCAATCACGTGCGGCACATCGCGTAGATTTGATGGCCTTCATCAAGAAAATGAGTTTGGATGAAGCAACGGCGCAGCGTGCAGAAATCAACCCGCTTCGCCTTTTTGACGATAAGCGTCCCGAGATGCAAGCGGCGATGTCAAAGGCGCCGCTGTTACTTGACTATCTCTCAGAGTCCTCACGTAAGAGCTTTGAACAAGTGCAGAGTTATCTTCGCGCCATGAATATTGCCTTTGACGTGAATCCGCGCATGGTTCGCGGGTTGGATTACTACACCGGCACCACCTTCGAATTCGTTCATTCTGACCTTGGCGCGCAATCGGGAATCGGTGGTGGCGGTCGCTATGACGGACTCATGGAGATCTTGGGTGGTCAATCGTTATCGGGAATCGGATTTGGTCTCGGTGTTGACCGCGCCCTTCTTGCAGCAATAGCTGAAAAATCTTTACCTGCGCAGGATTTCACCTCTGATTTATTTCTTATTCCACTAGGTGAGAGTGCGATGCAGGTTTCCCTGACCACAGCACAAGAATTGCGAGATGCTGGTATTCGAACCGAGATTGCCTTTGGTGATCGTGCGCTCAAAGGTGCTATGAAGGCCGCTGATAAATCAGGAGCCCGATATGTAGTGGTGTTGGGGGATTCTGAGCTTTCCAGCGGAGAGGTTGACCTCAAACGCATGAGTGATGGAGTTATAACTTCGGTTAAGATTACGCAATTGCGGGATCAGTTACGTCAGGCACTTTCGCTCTAACGCACTCATTTCTTAAAGGTGGCTTTGTAATGTTGAGAAATCATGATGCTGGCGCTTTACGCGCTACCCACGTGGGCCAAGTAGTTACCTTGGCTGGTTGGGTTGCTCGTCGCAGAGATCATGGCGGGGTGGCATTTATTGATTTACGTGATGGCACAGGTTCAGTGCAGGTAGTTATTCGTGATGAAAAACTTGCTGGTCAACTTCGTGCTGAGTGGTGTCTGCAAATTACTGGAGAAGTTGCCTTGCGTCCTTCCGGAAATGAGAACGCGAATATTTCGACAGGTGCAATCGAAGTAATGGGTGATGACATCGTGGTCCTTAGCGAATCAGCCCCGCTTCCATTCCCAGTTGATTCAGGAAGCGAAGTAGATATTTCTGAGGAAGTCAGACTTCGTTATAGGTATCTAGATTTACGCCGGGAAGGTCCGGCAGCGAATCTACGACTGCGTTCCCGAGTCACCACAGCTATTCGTGGCGTGATGGAGGACCTAGATTTTTATGAGATTGAAACTCCTTATCTCACCCGTTCGACTCCGGAAGGCGCCCGCGATTTCCTCGTTCCGGTTCGTCTGCAGCCGGGTAGTTGGTACGCGCTTCCACAATCTCCACAGCTCTTTAAACAATTATTGATGGTCGCTGGCATGGAGCGCTACTACCAAATCGCACGTTGTTTCCGCGATGAAGACTTCCGCGCAGATCGTCAACCGGAATTTACTCAATTAGATATTGAGATGTCATTTATTGATCAAGCAGATATTTTGGCAGTTGCAGAGAAGATTCTGGTGAAGGTGTGGAAGCAGGCCGTTAATTACGATATTCCCACTCCCATCCCACATATGACATATGCAGATGCCATGAACAAGTACGGTTCTGATAAACCAGATCTTCGTTTCGGGCAGCAATTAGTTGAAGTAACTGATTTCTTTAGCCAGACACCTTTTAGAGTATTTCAGGCTCCCTATGTTGGTGCGGTCATCATGCCTGGTGGTGCTGATTCACCACGTCGTGAACTTGATGCTTGGCAAGACTGGGCAAAGGCACGTGGTGCTAAAGGCATTGCATATATTTTGGTGAATGCAGATGGCACTCTTGGCGGACCTGTTTCAAAGAATATTTCGGAGACTGAACAAGCTGGAATTGTTGCGGCTGTTGGAGCTAAGGCGGGAGATGCAATCTTCTTCGCAGCCGGAGATAAGTCGTCCTCACAACAACTATTGGGCGCAGCGCGACTAGAAATTGGTAAGCGTTGTGATCTTATTAAGCAAGGAACGTGGGAATTTGTCTGGGTCGTAGATGCTCCAATGTTTGAACCTACAGATGGCGGAGGTTGGACTGCAGTTCACCATCCATTCACCGGACCTAAGCCAGAGTTTGCCAAGAGTTTCAAGAGCAATCCGGCACCAGCCTTGGCCTATGCATATGACATTGTGCTCAACGGTACTGAGTTAGGCGGCGGTTCTATTCGTATTCATGATCGAGAGATGCAGAAAGATGTCTTCTCAGTTATTGGTCTAAGTGATGAAGAAGCACAGAGCAAGTTCGGATTCTTGCTAGAAGCTTTTAATTATGGACCGCCTCCACATGGCGGAATCGCACTCGGTTTAGATCGCGTGTGTGCATTGCTAACGAATTCAGATTCAATCCGTGAGGTCATCGCCTTTCCAAAGACTGCCAGCGGGGGAGACCCACTTACTGGTGCACCAACTCCGATTACTGCCGCGCAACGTAAAGAGGCAGCAATCGATTGGACACCTCCGAAGGAGTAATTCCGGTAGGCTAGATATATGGGTCCTGGTGGAATCGCAACAATTATCGCGGCGGCATCACTTTTCGTGATTGCTGTAGCAGTTGCCTACGCCGTTATCCGCGTGGGTAGGTTTATCGATGAGGCGAAGGTCTCACTCAAAGCCTTTACTGAGGACACAACTCCACTTCTGACTGAATCAACTCGCACGTTGGAGCTCATCAATAGTCCACTTGCTAGCTTTGCCAAGATCACCAAGAATGTCGAAGAAGTGACTACTAAAGTTACTGATGCAACAACGGGCTTTATGGATAAGAACGGTCCGGCTGTCAAAGTTGCGGGCGCTCTTATTAGCGCTGCACAGATGAGTAAGAGTCGTAAATCGAAGAAGAAATCTGACTAGTCAGAAATCTCAATAGTCAGAGTGGGTGAATGTAACTAGTGGAATCTTCCGAGATACGCTCGCGCTGGCTGCGCTTCTTCGAATCAGAAAATCGCCAAGGTTTAACACACACAGTTGTTCCCTCGGCCTCTCTTATTGCAGATGATCCCAATCTGCTCTTAGTTAACGCTGGCATGGTGCCCTTCAAGCCGTATTTCCTTGGAGAGGTAACGCCGCCATATAAGCGTGCAACTTCGGTGCAGAAGTGTGTTCGCACGCTAGATATTGATGAGGTAGGTAAAACAACTCGTCACGCCTCCTTCTTTCAGATGTGTGGCAACTTCTCATTCGGTGATTACTTCAAAGAGGGTGCGATCGCTCTCGCCTGGGAACTTCTCACACGACCAATCAACGATGGTGGATATGGTTTTCCGGAAGAGAAGTTGTGGGTGACTGTTTATCTAGATGATGACGAAGCTGCGGATATTTGGCATAAGAAGATTGGCGTTCCCCGTGAACGCATTCAACGAAGAGATATGGCAGATAATTTTTGGTCGATGGGTGTTCCCGGTCCCTGTGGTCCTTGTTCAGAGATCTATTACGATCGCGGACCCGCATACGGTGTCGACGGTGGCCCTATTGCTGATGAAAATCGATATTTGGAAATTTGGAATCTTGTCTTCATGCAAAACGAACGAGGCGCCGGTGGAGGTAAGGATGGCTATCCAATCCTTGGCGAACTACCTGCAAAGAGCATCGATACCGGGTTAGGTTTAGAGCGAACAGCGGCACTCTTACAAGGTGTTGAAAATATCTATGAGATTGATACCACGATGAAGATTCTTAATCGAGCATCTGAGTTATCGGGAGTCAAATACGGGTCATCCCAAAAGTCAGATGTAGCTCTACGTGTTGTGGCAGACCATGCCCGCACATCTGCAATGCTTATCGGTGATGGCGTTACGCCAGGAAATGAAGGGCGTGGTTATGTTCTGCGCCGAATGATGCGCCGAACAATTCGTAATATGCGATTGCTGGGCGTGAACGATCCGATCATGTCCGAACTCACTGTGGCAGCAATTGGGGCGATGGGTGCGCAATACCCAGAACTTATTTCAGATCAAAAGCGAATCCTTTCGGTCTCAGAATCTGAGGAAGAGTCATTTTTGCAAACGCTCAAGAGCGGTACGCAGATCTTTGATTTAGCATCAACGCAGCTCAAGGCTAGCAAGAAGAAGGTTCTTCCCGGAGATGAAGTTTTCAAACTGCACGACACCTATGGATTCCCATTTGATCTCACCCTCGAGATGGCCCGCGAAGAAGGCCTTGAAGTTGATGAAGATGGCTTCCGCAGATTGATGAATGAGCAGCGCGATAGGGCTAAAGCTGATGCTAAGGCGAAGAAGAGTGGGCATACAGATGTCTCTGAGTATAAAAAGATTGCAGATGCATCGGGTGCGACGAAATTTATTGGCTATACCCACACCAGCACGGAATCAAAGATCACCGGCCTCTTAGTAGATGGCGTTAGTGTCGCATCAGCTCATGCAGGTCAGGAGATTGAAGTAATTCTTGATCGCACACCGTTTTATGCAGAAGGTGGAGGCCAACTTGCTGATGGTGGAGTAATTACTCTTTCAACGGGGGCAGTCATTGAAATTGACGATGTGCAAACTCCAGTAAATGGACTTTCAGTCCATAGAGGCCGAATTCTTTCGGGGGAGGCGAACGTTAATTCTGCAGCTCAGGCTGTTATTGACGTTGAACGCCGTAATGCAATCTCGCGTGCTCATACCGCAACTCACATGGTGCATAAAGCATTCCGGGAACTACTGGGCGAAACTGCAACGCAAGCTGGTTCTGAAAATTCACCGGGTAGATTCCGTTTTGATTTCCCTTCAACTGGGGCTGTTCCAACATCTGTATTAAATGATGTTGAATCTCGAGTTAACACATTGTTATTGGACAATCTCGCTGTCACTGCAGAAGTGATGTCGCAAGAAGCGGCAAAGAAGAGCGGAGCGATGGCGCTCTTTGGCGAGAAGTATGGTGATGAGGTTCGTGTGGTCAGCATCGGTGACTGGGCGCGCGAGCTCTGCGGTGGAACACATGTGGAGCGCTCTGGGCAATTAGGTGTGGTCAAACTCTTAAGTGAATCTTCCATTGGTGCAGGTGTACGCCGAGTTGAAGCTCTCGTAGGCATCGACGCCTATAAGTTCCTAGCTCGCGAGCATGTGCTGTTGAATTCATTGACTGAATTGATTAAGGGTTCACGGGCAGAGGAACTACCGGAGAAGATTTCAGAGCTACTGAGCAAGATGAAAGAGATTGAGAAAGAGTTAGCAGTCGTCAGATCCGCGCAAGCTTTGGGTCAGGTTGATTCACTTCTCAAGGGTGCAAAAGTAATTGGTGGGACAACTGTCATAACTGCTCTTCTACCAGATTCCATCGTGGCAGATGATTTAAGAAAGATAGCTCTTGATTTACGTAATCGTGCTCCGCAATCGGCGGTCGCGCTCATTAGTTCAGTAGATTCAAAGCCAGTATTAATTGTTGCGGTAAGTGAGAAGGCGCGCGAGCAAGGTCTTAAGGCGGGGGCTTTGGTCAAGATCGGCTCTACTATTTTGGGTGGTGGCGGTGGCGGCAAAGAGGACGTTGCCCAAGGCGGTGGGGTTGATGCATCGAAATCTTCACTGGCCCTTGCAGCTATCGAAGATTCAATCGCTGGGAAATAACCGATGAGAGGTCGAAGAATTGCCTTCGATTACGGTGATGTGCGTATCGGTGTTGCAATCAGTGATCCGGATGGAATCCTTGCCACACCACTAACCGTTCTTCAGGCTCAAGGTCCGAAATTGTTATCCGAACTCACCGCTATCTTTGCAGAATATGAACCAGTCTCAGTTTTTATTGGGGAGCCAAAACATATGTCTGGCGCGAGCGGAGAAAGTGTCACTAAGGCTAAATCTTTCGGAGATTTGATCACAGATACTTTCGGGATAGAGGTTACATTCATTGATGAGCGACTTTCCTCGGTATCAGCTCAGAAGAAGCTTAGAGATGCTGGGGTCAATGCGCGAGATTCCAAGAAAGTTATTGATGCAATGGCAGCAGTTGCAATCCTAGAACAAGGGCTAGCTATTGAAAAACTTACTTAGGATTCCAATCTTTAGAGTTGGAATCGCCTGTGTGGCAGTACTCGTTGTTACCTTCGGTCTAGATGCGGTGCGAAACCTAGATTCATCCGCCCCGGATTTTAATTGCGGTGCGCCTTCGAATGAGGAAGTTCTGATAAGAATCCAATCTGGTGAAGCTGGTTCCTCCATCGGTGCATCCTTGGCAAGTGCTGGAGTAATCAAATCTTCAGAAGCTTACTTCCGTTTAGCAGTAGCCGATGCAAGAGCCACAAAAGTCGCACCAGGTACTCATAGATTGCAGAAGAACTTATGTGCGACTGAGTCACTTGAACAGTTACTAGACTCAAAAAGAATAGTGGGACTCATTAGTATCTCTGAGGGAATGTGGGCGAGTGAGATATTGCCTCAGATGTATCGGGCGGGTTTTAATGTCGAAGAAGTTAAGTCTGCCTTAGCGGCTCTAGTGAAACCTAAGGGCTTTGATCAGATAGAGGGGCTTCTCTTTCCAGCGCAATATAGTTTTGCAGCAACAACGCCAGCAGGTGAAGCTCTTGCTTCTATGGTCACTCGCGCTGGGAAAGAAATGCGTACCGCTGGTTTCTACAGTTCCAATACTGGATATACCCCAGCGCAGTTACTCGTTATTGCCTCGTTGATTCAGGCTGAGGGTAGTGAGAAGGATTTTTCCAAAGTTTCTCAGGTAGTTCGTAACAGATTAAAGAAAGGGATGCCGCTTCAGTTTGATTCAACCGTGCATTATGTGATGCAGTCTCGGGGCACCATCTTCTTGAGCACTAAGTCCACCATGTTGTCATCGAGTTATAACACCTATAGGAAATATGGACTCCCACCGGGACCTATTAATAATCCTGGGACAGCAGCGATGCGCGCGGCGGTCACTCCACAAGAAGGTGACTGGCTATATTTCATCACAGTGGCACCAGGTGATACCCGATTTACCGCTGATATCGCTCAGTTCAATGCATGGAAGTATGAATACAAAAAGAATTTGCGGGCTGGAAAGTTTAGGAGTCAAAAGTGATTAGAGGAGCTGTATTGGGGTCTCCCATAACCCATTCACTTTCTCCGCGCTTGCACCGCGCTGCCTTCTCTTATTTAGGAGTGGAAGGAAGCTATGAGCCGATCGAAGTCCCGGCTGGTTCGCTAGCGTCATTTATTGAAAAACGCGGGGAGGAGTTCGACTACTTCTCTCTCACGATGCCATTGAAAGAAGAAGTTCTGCTACTCCCAATTGAGTGCGACCCATTTATAACCAAGATTCAATCTGCAAATACTCTATGGAAAAAGGATGCTGGATGGTCACTGACATCTACGGATGGATCCGGATTCATTGCAGCGTTAGCCCATGCGGGTCTACAGACTTTCAACCGGGTACTGATTCTCGGAGCGGGTGGAACATCGCGCGCGGTAGCGGGTGCAATGGATGGCATCTCCAAAGAGATTCACGTTCTTGGTCGGAGTTCAGTGCGAGCCCCGGCGCTGAAGTCATCGGTAACTACATCTGAATTTGAGTACATCTCTTGGAACTCAGGAGCTGATTTAGGTTCTTATGATCTCGTCATAAATACAACTCCAGCCGGAGCGGCCGACCTCTTGGCTGACTCTGTTCGTGGAGGTGCGAGTGGTGTCCTATTTGATGTGATCTACAAACCCTGGCCGACGGTACTTGCTGAGGCTTGGAGGGATTCCGGTGGCAAAGTTATTGGTGGTCTTGAACTCTTGCTCTATCAAGGCATCGATCAATTGGAATTGGTGCTCGGTAAAAGTCTAGAACGGGAGAAGTTAGCGGCGTATTTGCGCTCAGTCTTACGCGCGTAGTTCATCCACAGGTAGTTAATGTGTTGAGTGTGTTTTACCTAGGCTCGTTCCATGACGCTGATTCTTCTAGTATCGCTACATATCAGCCTCTTTGATCTGCGTCATCACAGAATCACGAACTTGTCCGTTTTGCTGATTTCGGCCTTGCTTTTAATCAATGGCGACTTTCATTTTTACCTTTTGACAGGAATTCTCTTCCTCGGTCCTCTCCTGCTACTTGGCATTTTCGGGGGATTAGGTGGAGGGGATGTGAAACTACTTATGGCGGTCGCTCTGTTGGCCATACCTGCAGCTTCAATCACCACGTACTTAACTATTCTCGTATTGGCTGTCTCAATCCTGACCGCACTCACTATCGCGGCCCGAATGCGTTTACGAGGCAATATCGCGCTAGGTCCTGCAATATGTGCGTCTTATCTCGCTTTTTTGTTTACGCAGTGAGTAAATAATGAGCGAGTTCGCAATACTTTCTGCAAGAATAGGAGCATGCGTTGGATTACAGCAGGCGAGTCTCATGGTCAGGCCCTTTCAGCAATTATTGAAGGCATCCCAGCCCATGTTCAGGTGACCACATCCGATATTGATTTTCATTTAGCGCGTCGCAGACTCGGGGTTGGTCGCGGAGCGCGACAGAACTTCGAAGCAGATAAGGTAAGTATTCTGGGAGGAATCCGGTTGGGTGCCACACAAGGCGGTCCGATTGCAATCCAGGTGGGAAACAGTGAGTGGCCTAAGTGGGAAAAGGTTATGTCAGCAGATCCCGTGCCATTGGATGAAATTGAGAACCTAGCTCGTAATGCACCACTGACCCGACCTCGACCAGGTCACGCAGATTTAGTAGGAATGCAAAAGTATGATTTTGATGATGCACGGCCGATTCTTGAAAGAGCTAGCGCGCGTGAAACTGCTTCACGAGTAGCACTTGGTGCTATAGCTAGGAAATTCTTAGAACAGTCTGTAGGTATAACAATTCTCAGCCATGTAGTTTCTATTGGAAGCGTTCGTATTCCTGACGGGTATGAACTACCCAGTGAAAATGACATGTCCAGAATTGATCAAGATCCTGTTCGCTGCACCGATCCTGTAACAAGCGCGAAGATGATCACTGAAATTGAAGGCGCTCATGCTGATGGTGACACTTTGGGTGGGGTCTGCGAAGTACTTGCCTATAATTTGCCGCCAGGCTTGGGCTCACATGTTCACTGGGATCGTAGGTTAGATGCCCGCCTAGCTGCTGCGATGATGGGAATCCAAGCAATTAAGGGCGTGGAGATTGGCGATGGCTTTAGAACTGCGACTCGTCGTGGATCAGTTGCGCATGATGAAATCGAACGCGCAAAAGATGGCCACATTGCAAGACGGACCGACCGTGCCGGCGGTACTGAAGGTGGAATGTCTAACGGTGAGATTTTACGAGTGTCTATTGCCATGAAACCCATTTCAACGGTTCCCAAAGCGCTAGACACTATTGATGTGAAGACCGGAGAGGCTGCAAAGGCTATTAATCAGCGATCTGATGTATGCGCCGTTCCTGCGTCAGGAGTCGTAGCAGAGGCGATGGCCGCACTTGTTCTTGCCGAAGCTGTTCTTGAAAAGTTTGGCGGCGATTCAGTTCAGGAAGTTCGCAGGAATTTTGAGTCCTATATGAAGAATCTGCGTTTCAAGTAGGCCAAGCCATGGCCCCACGAATAATCCTCATTGGCCCGATGGGTTCAGGCAAGACAACAATCGGAAAATCACTCGCGCAGAAACTCTCCTTGGAGTTTCGAGATACTGATTCAGTAATTGAGCAGCGAGAACAAAAGACGGTTTCCCAGATTTTTGTTGAGGATGGAGAAGACGCTTTTCGTGCGATAGAGCGAGAGGTTCTGCAGCAAGAACTTCAAGGCAAGGACACAGTCTTAGCCCTGGGTGGTGGAGCACCAATTTCAACTGAGGCGCAATCAGCGCTGCAAGCAAGCGGATCACACGTTGTCTATCTCGATATTTCATTAGCTAATGTCGCCCCACGTATCGGTTTCAATCGTGACCGCCCTTTGCTTCTGAATAATCCTCGAGGGCAATGGCAAACGCTGATGGAAGCGCGTCGGCCAATTTATGAATCAGTTGCCGATACAGTCGTTGATGTGAATAAGCGTTCTCAGAGTGAGATCGTGGCGCAGATACTTGAGGTCCTTGCATGAAAAGCATTGACGTGCGCGCAGAAGGTAACTACTCAGTATTAGTCGATACTCCTTATTTGCAGGCGCTCACTCCTCACTTTCAGAAGCGCGAGCGAATTGCTGTGATCTTCTCCGAATCGAGGAAGTCTGCAATTCCTCAGATTGATGCGCAGGATTCGGAAGTTTTCTTTTTTGGGATTCCAGATTCAGAGAAAGGTAAAAGTTCGGAGACGCTGCTTAAGGTCTGGGATTGGCTAGGTTCTGCAGGATTTACCCGCTCTGATTTGATTATTGCTATCGGCGGGGGAGCAGTAACAGATTTTGCAGGCTTTGCCGCAGCTTCCTGGTTGCGCGGAATAGATTGGGTGGCAGTTCCCACCACTGTGGCGGGAATGGTTGATGCAGCAGTCGGTGGCAAAACCGGCATAAATAGTGATTATGGAAAGAACCTGATTGGCGCATTTCATTCTCCGATAGAAGTGATTATCGATCCGCAATGGCTGTCAACACTCAGTGATCGTGATTTTGCAGCAGGCCTGGCTGAGGTGGTCAAGTGTGGATTCATTCGTGATCCGCAAATTCTCTCTTTAATACAAGGTAACAGCATTGCCGATATCCGTGCATCACGTGAATTGACTGTAGAGCTCATCCAGCGAGCGATCAGCGTCAAAGCTAGCGTCGTTTCATCTGACTTCAAGGAGAGTTTTGAACGAGAGATTCTTAACTATGGCCACACCTTCGGTCATGCGGTGGAGTTAGAGAGTAAGTACTCATTACGCCATGGCGAGTGCGTATCTATCGGAATGGTCTTTGTGGCCCACCTAGCTCATTCACTAGGTCTGATGAGCCAGGAGATTGTCGATCAGCACGTGAAGATACTGAGTCAGTTGGGACTACCAGTTCGCTATACCGAAGGGGATTGGCTAAGCCTGCTGGCTCACATGAGAGTTGATAAGAAATCGCGCGGAAAACAGATTCGCTTTGTGGTTATCTCCGAGATTGCACAAACTGCGAGAGTCGATGATGTAACTGACGACCAACTCCACGCCGCATATGAGAAGGTTAGCCAATGAAGGTATTAGTACTTAATGGGCCAAATCTTGGACGTCTGGATATCCGCGATTCTGCTATCTATGGAGATATGAGCTATCCAGCACTGGTGAGCCATATTGAAAACGCCGCGAAGACTCATGGATTTGAAGCCGATGTTCGACAGAGCAATGATGAGTCAGAGATCATCGGTTGGTTACATGAAGCTGCCGATACCAAGACACCAGTCATCATTAATCCGGCAGCTTTTACTCATTACTCATACGCGATTCGCGATGCAGCAGAATTGGTTAAAGCACCTCTCATTGAGGTGCACCTGTCGAATCCGCTTTCTCGTGAAGAATTCCGTCACACCTCGGTTATTTCCGGTGTCGCAAATGGAACTATCGGCGGCTTTGGGCCTAATTCGTATGTACTAGCGCTCATCGCCTTGAAGGCACTTCTCACATAATTTAATGAGGTAAAGTTCGCTCTCTATTGCACTTCGATAGGCGAAGGCATGAACTGGGGTTATCGTGGCAACTACAAATGATCTAAAAAATGGCATGACACTTGATATTGATGGTCAGCTATGGACGGTAGTTGAGTTTCAGCATGTCAAGCCTGGTAAAGGTCCTGCATTCGTTCGCACAAAACTTAAGCAAGTGATGACAGGCAAGGTGGTCGATAAGACATTCAATGCGGGCGTGAAAATCGAAATCGCAATCCTAGAAAAGCGCGAAATGAACTTCTTGTATAAAGAGGGCGATGATTTCGTATTTATGGATAATGTAAATTTTGATCAGATGACTATTTCCAGTGCAACTGTTGGCGAAGCCGCTAATTACATGCTGGAAAATACCGAGGCGATCGTCGCAATCCATGAGGGCAACCCGCTGTACCTAGAACTTGCCGCATCGGTTCCACTTAAAATTACTTATACCGAGCCAGGACTCCAGGGCGATCGTTCATCAGGTGGAACAAAGCCTGCGACCGTTGAAACTGGAATTCAGATTCAGGTTCCATTGTTTATTAAGCAGGATGAGATTGTCCTTGTTGACACCCGTGATGGCTCTTATTTGGGTCGCGCTAACTAGTGTCCGCTCGAAGTAAAGCACGTAAGCAAACCCTTGATCTGCTCTATGAGTCAGATATCCGAGGTTCATCCGCCTCTGACTTAATGGTGCTGCGCGATGTTGCAGATGATGGACCGGATGCGAGGCCTATAAGAGTTTTCACTAAGGCGCTCATTGGCGGCATCACAGAGAATCGTCGAAAGATTGATGAACTGATATCAACTTATGCCCAGGGCTGGGATATGGATCGTCTTCCTGCCGTTGATCGCAACATTCTGCGTCTTGGAATTTACGAGATTGTTTGGTCTGATGATGTTGAAGATGGTGTTGCCATTGATGAAGCGCTCAATCTTGCAAAAGTTCTTTCGACTGATGAGTCAGCTGGCTACATTCATGGCGTTTTGGGAAGAATTTCAACTATCAAAGCAAGCATCGCCCGCTAGCTATCGTATTTTCAGTAAGAGCGTTTCCTGCTCTAGCCAGCTCGTTACCTCAACCTCACTTTCGTCAAAGACAATTGCCAACGTGGCGATATCACTTGAACGTAGGGAGATAACCTCACCGTTCCAATCTTGACGAGTGCGCACTATTTTCTGTAGCAGCCGAGATAGAGCCGAGTATTTAGCTATCTCGTTTCGTCCCTCTTGTTGAACTCGGTGACTAATAAGGCGTAGATCGAGAATGATTCGTGCCGAGCTAGTTGCACTTACATTCTCGCGGTGGCCGAGTATTTCTGAAATCGGTACTTGGTAGAGCGCCGCTATCTGCAGCGCACGCTTAACACTTAAGGATCTCGCCCCTCTCTCGTAAGAACCCAAAACGACCGCCTTGATTCGCCCCTCGCTCAAGGCCTCGACATCTGAAAGTGAAAGGGATTTTGACTGTCTAATTGCTCGTAGCGTTGAATTTATCTCGCTCACTGTGGGTTGTTGATACATCCCGCGAGGGTATGCCTAGGTGCGACACAGCGCCGGCGGCTATCCACAGAGCTTCAAGAGTCCTGGTATCCTTGCGCCGCATCCTTTAACAACCCGTCCTGCGAGGCGGGGAAGGAGATTTACATGAGTGTTGCCCTGCCTGCGCCAGATATCACGCGTGCTATTACTCGCATTGCCCATGAAATTCTCGAACGAAACTTAGGTTCTGAGTCCGTAACTCTTCTAGGAATTCCCACTCGCGGCGCCCACCTGGCGCTTCGCATCGCCGCGGCCATTGAATCAATTACAGGAAAGCCAGTTGAATGTGGGACTCTGGATATCACCTTGCATCGAGATGACCTGCGTTTACGCGCTCCTCGAGCTTTAGCTCCCACTCGTATTCCACCTTCAGGTATCGAAAACCGAAATGTCGTTCTTATAGATGATGTTCTCTTCTCTGGACGCACCATCCGCGCAGCACTGGATGCCCTCGGTGAAGTTGGGCGACCTAAGACAGTCCAGTTAGCAGTTCTTGTTGATCGCGGCCATCGTCAACTGCCGATTAAGGCCGATTATGTGGGAAAGAACCTTCCGACATCACCGCAGCAGATTATCAAGGTGCATCTAGTTGAAACTGATGGCGCGGATGAAGTTCTACTGGAAGAGGCGGCCGGATGATGCGCCACTTACTCTCAATTAGTGATCTGACAAAGAGCGATGCGCTCTCAATCCTAAATACCGCAGAGACACTTGCTCGAGCATCCGATGGCGCGATGAAAAAGTTACCAACCTTGCGTGGTCGCACGATCGTAAATCTCTTCGCTGAGGACTCCACTAGAACGCGAATCTCTTTTGAAGCAGCTGCCAAGAGACTTTCAGCAGATGTCATCAATTTCTCCGCTAAAGGATCAAGTCTAGGTAAGGGGGAGTCTCTTAAGGACACCGCGCAAACTTTGCAAGCGATGGGAGCCGATGCGGTAATTATTCGACATAACGCATCCGGTGCTGCGCATACCTTGGCTAAAGGCGAGTGGATGTCAGGTTCTGTAATTAACGCAGGAGATGGAACGCATGAGCACCCGAGTCAGGCGCTGTTGGATGCATTTACAATCCGCAAACATTGCGCGCGTGGAAATGAAGATTTATCGGGACTTCGCGTCGCAATTGTGGGAGATATCTTGCACTCACGCGTGGCTCGATCAAATGTTGTGCTCCTTACGATGCTTGGAGCAAAGGTTGTACTGGTCGCGCCCCCAACACTGCTGCCCATCGGAGTTCAGTCGTGGCCAGCCGAGGTTTCCTACGATTTCGACTCAGTTATAGGCGAGGTCGATGCGGTAATTATGTTACGTATGCAGATAGAGCGGATGACTGAGATGTTTATTCCTAATGCTCGCGAGTACTCACGATTCTTCGGACTAGATAAGGATCGCCTTGCCACCATGAAATCAAACGCTATTGTCATGCACCCGGGTCCCATGAATCGTGGCCTTGAGATTTCGGCTGAGAGCGCCGATAGTGCGCGATCAGTGATTGTTGAACAAGTTAAGAATGGCGTCAGCGTGAGAATGGCAATCTTGTACTTACTGCTCGCTGGAACACAGGAATTGGAGATCTAACTATGAGCGAGAAGTTATTCATTAAAAACGGAACTCTAGTTAACGGAACCAAATCTGATATCAGCATCGCTGATGGTGTTATCACTGCAACAGAGGCTCTGGCAAGCGCGCCTAATGGAGTCAAAGTCATTGATGCCAAAGACTGCATCATTCTTCCGGGGCTGGTTGATTTGCACACTCATCTACGTGAGCCCGGCAAGGAGAGCGCTGAAACAGTTCTATCTGGTTCTCTCGCTGCTGCCAAAGGTGGTTACGTTGCGGTCAGCGCTATGGCTAACACCACACCAGTTGCAGATAATGCCAGTGTTGTTGAGCATGTCTATCGCTTAGGACAAAAGGCGGGAATCGTCGATGTCTATCCGGTTGGCGCAGTTACCAAAGGGCTAGCCGGTGAAGACCTTGCAGATATCGGTGCCATGGCGAATTCAGATGCACGAGTACGAGTTTTTAGTGATGATGGAAATTGCCTCTCTGATGCACTTGTCATGCGACATGCACTTGAGTATGTCAAAGGCTTTGATGGTGTGATCGCACAACATGCGCAAGAGCCACGCCTCACACAAGGTTCGCAAATGAACGAAGGAATCGTCTCATCGCAGCTAGGTTTAAAGGGCTGGCCAGCAATTGCTGAGGAAGCAATTATCGCGCGCGATATTTTGCTGGCCGATTTCCTGCAAGCTCGCCTGCACATCTGCCACGTCACAACAGCAGGTGGAGTTGAGATAATTCGCTGGGCGAAGGCGCGCGGGATATCAGTTACTGCCGAAGTAACGCCTCATCACTTACTACTGACAGATGAATTAGCGAGAAGTTATGACGCGGTATATAAAGTCAATCCTCCGCTTCGCACAGAAAAAGATGTCATGGCTCTTCGTGAAGCACTTGCCGAAGGCATCATCGATATTGTTGCAACAGATCATGCACCGCACGCCACCGAAACTAAGGAATGCGAATGGCAGCAGGCATCATTTGGAATGCTCGGTCTGGAGACCGCGCTTCCGATAGTTAATCAGACGATGGTGCAGACCGGTCTGATGAATTGGGAGCAGGTAGCCACACGTATGAGCAGCGCTCCGGCACAAATTGGACGTTATGAAAATCATGGCCATGAGATAGCAGTGGGAGCCAAGGCGCACATCACTGTGATTAATCCAACGGCAACTAACCGTGTAGATCGCGATCTAGTTCTATCGAGAAGTCGCAATACTCCCTTCCACGGATTAGAGCTGCCTGGTGTAATTAGGGCGACCATCTTTGGCGGCCGCTTAACTTATGAAGGGGGTAAGTGATGTCACACGCATTCTTTGTCCTCGATGATGGTCGAATTTTTCAGGGACAGTCGTGGGCTGCAACAGGTAAAACTTTTGGTGAAGCGGTTTTTCAGACTGGGATGACTGGTTATCAAGAAACTTTAACTGACCCGTCCTATCACAAGCAGGTTGTTGTGATGACAGCACCTCACATTGGTAATACCGGTGTTAATACTTTCGATAATGAATCGAGTAAGTATTGGGTGGCAGGGTTCGTTGTTCGCAACCCATCGACTGTTACTAGTAATTGGCGAAGTGAGAACGATCTTGAATCTGAGCTAATCAAGCAAGGAATCGTGGGAATTCAAGGCGTTGACACTCGGGCCATTACTCGCCACTTGCGTGATCGCGGTGCAATGAAAGTAGGAATTTTTTCAGGTCTGGATCTCACTCGAGAAGAGATGGTGATAGAAGTTCGCAAGCAAGCTGAAATGACTGGTTCATATCTTTGCGCCGATGTCTCAACTCCAAAGACATATGTTGTTCCGGCCCTTGGGCAGAAGAGGTACACCGTTGCGGCTATCGATCTTGGGATAAAAGGTGCAACACCGAGAGCGATGGCAGAGCGTGGAATAGAAGTCCATGTCATGCCTTACAACGTCACACTCGATGAAATTCTGGCTATAAACCCAGATGGAGTCTTTCTCTCCAATGGCCCTGGAGATCCAGCGACTATGACAGAGACTATTGAGTTGGTGCGCAACCTACTTCTTGAGGAAGTTCCAATCTTTGGAATCTGTTTTGGACATCAAATTCTTGGAAGAGCGTTAGGTTTTGAGACCTACAAGTTGCAGTTTGGCCATCGCGGAATTAATCAACCAGTACTTGATAAGCGAAGCGGAAAAGTTGAAATCACCGCACATAACCACGGCTTTGCACTCAAAGCACCCACCGATTCCGGTTTCTCCACCGTATACGGGTTAGGTCAAGTAACTCATATCTGTCTGAATGACGGAGTTGTAGAGGGAATTGAGCTATTAGAACGAGGCGCATTTAGCGTGCAATATCACCCAGAGGCCGCGGCTGGGCCTCACGATGCCGCCTATCTATTCGATCAGTTCGTTGACATGATGAACAAATATCCAAGAATGGTGGCTTCCAAGTAATGGCACGCGATGAGTCAATCAAGAGTGTTTTGGTAATTGGATCTGGGCCAATTGTTATTGGTCAAGCATGTGAGTTTGATTATTCAGGAACTCAAGCATGCAGAGTTCTAAGAGCTGAAGGCATACGAGTTATCTTGGTCAATTCAAATCCTGCGACAATTATGACTGATCCGGAATTTGCCGATGCTACCTATATAGAGCCCATCACACCTGAATTCATTGAACGAATCATTGCAAAGGAGCGACCAGATGCCGTGCTTGCAACTCTTGGTGGACAAACTGCGCTAAATGCCGCGATAGGTCTATTCCAGGCTGGAACGCTCGATAAATACAATGTGAAGCTAATTGGGGCAGATGTCTCGGCGATTGAGCGCGGAGAGAATCGCGAAATCTTTAGAACTATTGTTGAAAAAATTGGCGGAGAGTCAGCAAAGTCAATCATTTGTCACACTATGGAAGATGTCATGGGTGCTGTCGCTGTCCTGGGTTATCCGGTAGTTATTCGACCATCTTTTACTATGGGCGGTCTCGGATCTGGAATCGCCTTTGATGAAGCGAATTTGCGCCAGATAGCGGGAGCTGGCTTACAACATAGTCCAACTTCAGAGGTTTTGATTGAAGAGTCGATTATTGGTTGGAAAGAGTATGAGCTCGAGGTTATGCGCGATCGAGCGGATAACGTGGTGATTGTTTGCAGCATTGAAAATATCGATCCGATGGGTGTACACACAGGTGATTCAATCACGGTAGCGCCAGCCCTTACTCTAACCGATGTTGAATACCAGAAGCTTCGTAATCTTTCGATTGACATCATTCGAGAAGTTGGCGTTGATACCGGCGGATGTAATATCCAATTCGCAGTAAACCCTGATACCGGCCGAATTATCGTGATTGAAATGAATCCACGAGTTTCGCGCTCCAGTGCTCTGGCGTCTAAAGCAACCGGTTTTCCGATTGCAAAGATTGCTACCAAACTTGCAATTGGCTATACCCTCGATGAGATTAAAAATGATATTACTCAAGTAACTCCAGCTTCATTTGAGCCAACCCTTGATTACATAGTTGTGAAAGCTCCAAGATTCGCCTTTGAGAAATTCCAGGATGCTGATTCACGATTGACCACCACGATGAAGAGCGTTGGTGAGGCTATGGCTATTGGTCGCTCTTTCCCAGAGGCGCTAATGAAGGCGCTGCGTTCGTTAGAACGCAAAGAGGCCACCTTTACATTCCCTAAGAGCTTCCCAGATTCACAGAAGAGATCACTACTTGAATCGATGAAGATTCCAACAGAGTATCGAATTCAGCAGGTGCAACTTGCTATGTGGTGTGGGGCAACTATCGAAGAGGTCTATGCAACGACAAAGATTGATCGCTGGTATCTGCGTCAGATTGAGTTAATTAATCAGGAAGCATCGAGAATAGCTGCGCCAGGGGAGTTGACTTCAGAGGTTCTGCGTTCTGCTAAAAGTATGGGCTTTTCAGACCTGCAGATTTCTCGCCTGCGAGGGTTGACTGAGGAAGATGTACGTAAAGCTCGCCATCATGAAAATATTCGCCCTGTCTATAAAACTGTGGATACGTGTGCCGCAGAGTTTGAAGCATTCACTCCTTACCATTATTCGAGTTATGAGGAAGAGACTGAGGTGCGCCCACGCAGCAAGCCTGCTGTGATTATTTTAGGTAGTGGCCCCAACCGTATTGGTCAAGGAATTGAGTTCGATTATTCATGTGTGCACGCCTCTTTTACACTTCGCCAAGCTGACTTTGAGACCATCATGATTAACTGCAATCCGGAAACTGTTTCCACTGACTACGACACCAGTGATCGGCTCTACTTCGAACCATTGACGTTAGAAGATGTATTAGAAGTTGTTCATGCCGAAACTCTTGCGGGACCGGTTCTCGGAGTGATCACACAGTTGGGTGGACAAACGCCGCTCGGTCTGGCGGCCGGCTTGAAAGCAGCTGGTGTAACAATTCTTGGAACAAGCCCGGAAGCTATCAATTTGGCGGAAGAGCGCGGAGCATTTGGTCAGGTGTTGGCGGAGCAAGGACTTACCGCCCCTGAGTTTGGCATGGCTGCAACCCAATTAGAAGCACTCTCTATTGCACAGCGCATTGGTTATCCAGTTCTAGTTCGCCCTAGCTTCGTTCTTGGCGGCCGAGGTATGGAAATTGTCTATGACGATGAATCACTTTCATCCTTCATAGCCCGTGCTACCGATATCACGCCCGATCATCCTGTACTAGTCGATCGATTCCTTGATTCTGCTATCGAATTAGATGTTGATGCACTCTATGACGGTGAAGAACTATTCCTGGGTGGAATCATGGAGCATATCGAGGAGGCGGGAATTCACTCGGGAGATAGCGCCTGCGTTCTTCCAGCCATGACTATCAGTGATGATCAACGAAAGGCCATACGCGAGGCAACCCTTAAGATCGCGCAAGGTGTTGGCGTGCGGGGGTTAATTAATATCCAGTTCGCTATGGCAGAGAAGGTTCTATTCGTTCTTGAGGCAAATCCACGCGCATCTCGCACAGTGCCATTCGTTAGTAAAGCAACCGGGGTCGCACTTGCTAAGGCTGCGGCGCGTATTTCACTTGGATCAACCATTGCCGAGTTGCGTTCTGAGTCGATGTTGCCAGCTGAAGGTGATGCAATAGCAAAAGGTATTAGCGTTAAAGAAGCGGTACTGCCATGGAATCGATTCAGACGAGTTGATGGTCGAGGAGTAGATGCAGTACTAGGACCAGAGATGCGTTCTACTGGTGAAGTAATGGGTATTGCAGATAATTTTGGTGAGGCTTATGCAAAGTCGCAGATAAGTTCATTTGGTCCGCTACCTAAATCTGGAACTGTCTTTATTTCATTAGCTGATAAGGATAAGAACGCTGGCATCGCACCGGCACGCAGACTCTCCGAGCTAGGTTTTAGGTTGCTGGCAACAAATGGAACGGCGAAGTTACTTGAACAATCTGGGGTCACCGTCGTGCGAGTACGCAAGAACTCCGAGGGAACTGGACCGATGGGCGAGAAGACGATTGTGGAAATGCTCAACGCAGGAGATATTCATCTAGTGATCAATACTCCGGTGGGCCGCGGAACGCGCGCCGATGGCTGGGCGATTAGAACTGCGTCAGTACAGAGATCGATTCCGATTATCACCACAACAGCTGGCTTTAGCGCCGCAGTGGAGGGAATCAAAGCAATCCAGGCTGGGGCTATGCCGGTCAAGCCTATTCAAGAGTGGCTCGGTAGATGATGAGCACAATCAATAAGAGCGCGGTGCAACAAATTGCAACGATTCATTCCAATAAACGAGTCGGCGCCTATCACCAGATACTAATTAACGTGGGAGAGATGGTTAAGAGTTGTCGACCTGGCAACTTTGTAGCCATCAGTGTTGGCGGCGATAGCTCTCGAATGATTCTACGTCGCGCCTTTGCAATTTCGCGTGTTTCCGATAGCAGTCAGTATGGCGGAACAATGGAACTCATAGTCGCTCCACATGGTTCAGGCTCTAAGTGGTTGTGTGCGCAATCTGAGGGTTCAGAGCTAGACATTCTCGCTCCTTTGGGAACATCATTTGGAATACCAACAGAGCCGATTAATGCTCTCCTCGTTGGTGGTGGCTATGGATCAGCTCCCTTATTTGGTTTAGCAGATGTGCTTAAGGGTCGCGGATGCAAGGTGGATATGTTGTTGGGTGCGAGTATCGGTTCAAAGATCTATGCACCTATGGAAGGCAAGCGATCTGTCAATTCGCTGAAGATTTATACAGAAGACGGTTCGATGGGCGAAAAGGGGCGAGTCACAGAGTCGCTCTTAGAAATAATCACTAATCGAAGTATTGATGTGATCTATTCATGTGGTCCAATGGGAATGCTTCGAGCAATTACAGATCTCGTAGCTCAAACTGAAGTTATTCATCAGTGTGCGGTTGAAGAATCTATGGCGTGCGGTATTGGAATTTGCATGACCTGCGTCTTGCCGGTTCGAAATGAAGATGGTTCAACTTCTATGCTGCGCTCCTGTATTGATGGTCCAGTGATGGATGGATCTCATGTGCAATGGGATCTCGTAGGACGTATTCCGGAGGCTCACCAATGACTCTTCCGGTGGATATGTCCACAACGCTAGGAAATTCATGGTTTCCCACACCAATTTTCACCGCCAGTGGTTGTGCCAGCAGTGGCAAAGAGTTATCTCAGTTCTTTGCACTAAAAGATGTGGGAGCCATCGTCACTAAATCAGTGATGATGAAACCACGCCATGGTCGCCAAACTCCGCGCATGGCTGAAACACCATCGGGAATGCTTAACTCAATCGGTTTACAAGGCCCCGGAATTGACGCGTTTCTTGCCCATGATCTGCCTTGGTTAGTTGAGCAAAAGGCTCGAGTTATAGTTTCGATTGCAGGAGAGACGATTGAGGAGTACTCAACGCTCGCTCGCAAATTGCGGTCCGCCTCTGGAATTAGCGCGGTAGAAGTGAATATCTCTTGTCCTAACGTTGAGAACCGCGGATTGGTCTTTGCTTGCGATCCTGATGCTTCCCGGCGCGTAATCGATGGAGTGCGAAAGACGATTGGCGGAGAACTACCGATCATTGCAAAGTTATCTCCTGATGTGACTAACCTGCCCGAGATTGCAAAGGGAGTGGTCGATGCTGGCGCCGATTCACTCGCCCTGATTAATACAGTTCTTGGCATGGTGATAAATCTTGAGACTATGAAGCCACATTTAGGTGGGAAAACTGGCGGTTTATCTGGTCCAGCAATTAGACCGATTGCAGTGCGAGCTATCTATCAAGTCCACGCTGCGTTGCCCCACGTTCCTATTCTGGGAATGGGTGGCGTTGCTTCAGGTCGTGACGCACTCGAACTCATTCTCGCTGGTGCATCAGGAATTTCTGTCGGAACTGCCAGCTTCGGTAATCCAACTGCGCTGATGAGTATTCAGAACGAGCTACGCGATCTGCTTGCCGCTAGAGGCTTTGCAACACTGCAACAAGCAATTGGGTATGCACATAGAGAAGAGTCTTCATGAAAGCGCCGATAGTTCTTGCGGTAGATACACAGGATCTAGAGACTGCCCAGCGCTGGATTGAAGCAACCCAGGATTATGTCAGTGTTTATAAGTTGGGCCTCGAATTTTTCCTCACTTTTGGCCATGAAGGAGTGACGCGGATTCAGAGTGTTACCGATTCTGATATTTTCCTTGATCTAAAACTCCATGACATCCCACACACAGTTGGAGCTGCCGCGACCGCGGTTGCGTCATTGGAGCCAAGATTTCTCACAGTTCACGCATCTGGTGGCAGAGCGATGATTAGTGCGGCGGTCAAATCACTGCCTTCAACAGATGTCACTGCAGTGACGATATTGACCTCGCTATCTGAAGAAGATCTCTTCGAAATCGGTTACGCCAATAATGCACTCGAGAGTGCGGTAGCACTCGCAAAGATGTCCGTCGCAGCTGGTGCTCGCGCCATCGTCTGTTCGCCGCTTGAGATTGCGGCAATTCGATCTGCGGTTGGAGATGAACCGCACATCATCACACCGGGAGTTCGCCCACGGGGGAGTTCTGGGACAGATGATCAGAAGAGAACGATGACCCCGCAAGCAGCGATACTCGCTGGTGCTAGTTACGTTGTTATAGGACGTCCGATCACGCAGGCGTGGGCACAAGGCGCGCAGGCTATGACTACCGCTGCCCGCACAATCGCTGAAGATATTCTGCAGTAAATTAAAAACATGGGTACGCCGCCGCAATTGACTCCAGCCGAGCGAGCTAACGCGCTGGCTAAAGCGAAAGCTTCTCGACAAGAACGTTCAGAGGTTAAATCTCGCATCAAGAGTGGAGAACTGAGTATTTCGGAAGTTATCTCCTTAGCGGAAGGTAATGAGGTAATTGCCAAGATGCGAGTGCTTGAAATGGTGGAATCAAAGAGCGGTGTGGGTAAAATTCGCGGTAAAGCGTTACTTGAAAAACTTGAAATCTCCAGCACACGACGGATTCAAGGACTGGGACGCTACCAACGAGCAGCGCTATTGAAGGAATTTGAATTGCCAACATCACATCGCAGGGGAAAACTGATAGTTCTATCAGGGCCAGGGGGGGTGGGCAAAAGTACTGTTGCTAAGAAGTTGCGTGAAGGATCTGATTTCGTCGTGATTGTCTCAGCGACAACTCGTCCGGCGAGATTTAATGAGGTCGCAGGAGTTGATTATCACTACTTGAGTGGCGCAGAATTTGATTCTGCAATCAAAGCTAATGAGTTTTTGGAGTGGGCCGAATTCGCTGGAGCCCGTTATGGAACACCGCGACTACCGGTTGAGACGGCGCTGAGTGAAGGCCAGAGCGTTCTACTTGAGATTGAGATTGAAGGAGCTAAGCAGGTGAAGGAGAAAATTCCTGAATCAATCCTCGTTTTCTTGGAGCCTCCAAGTTGGGAGGAGTTGGTCTCACGCTTAGAAGGTCGCGGCACAGATAGCGCAGAACGAAGAGCCTCCCGTCTGGCCTTAGCGCAGGAAGAGCTCGCGGCCGCCTCATTTTTCGATAAAGTCCTAGTAAATGATGAGGTCGAGAAGGTTGTTGCAAGCCTGATAGAATTGGCATCTGCCTAGTTCGGCGCATATTACTTTTTAAGGAGTACAGATGAGTGCACACATGGACGGAATCACGAATCCACCTATCGATGAGCTTCTCGATAAGGCTGGTTCTAAGTACTCACTCGTTCTCTATGCTGCAAAGCGTGCACGTCAGATCAATGCTTATTATTCACAACTGGGTGAAGGACTCCTCGAATATGTTGGTCCACTTGTTGACACTCACGTTCACGAGAAGCCACTATCGATTGCACTTCGTGAAATTAACGAAGGTTTGCTGACAATCGAAAATCTTGAGCCAACTGCTTAACTAGCTCCACAATAGTTATGCAAGGACATGGCCGCGAAGTAATTCTCGGGGTTGGTGGCGGAATAGCCGCCTATAAATCTTGCGATTTATTGCGTCGCCTTCAAGATATCGGTTATCTAGTTACCGTCGTTCCTACTCCTTCTAGTTTGAACTTCGTAGGGGCGGCAACTTGGGAAGCTCTCTCAGGACGTGCGGTAACCACTGAAGTATTTGAAAGCGTTGAGGAAGTTCGTCACGTCTCACTCGCCAAGAAGGCCGTTTTCATCATCATCGCTCCGGCAACCGCGGACTTGATAGCACGAATTGCTGCGGGTCGCGCTGATGATCTGCTTACTAATGTCATTCTTGCCGCTGATGTTCCAGTTCTGATCGTTCCAGCGATGCATCCGAATATGTGGAACGATCAAGCGACAACGGCGAACGTGCGGGTATTGAGAGAACGAGGGTTTCACGTTCTAGATCCAGAGGTCGGCGCACTCACCAGTGGTGATGTTGGCCAGGGAAGATTTCCTGAGACAGTAAAGATTCTTGAATCATTTGCCCAGTTGACCAAGGTGAAATCGGATTATCTAGGAAAGAGAGTCTTGGTAAGCGCCGGGGGAACTCGTGAGCCAATCGATCCGATTCGTTTTATTGGAAACCAGTCCTCCGGAAAACAAGGTTACGCCGTTGCGTTGCAGGCGCTTCGACGTGGAGCCGATGTTGTTCTGGTATCTGCAAATGCATCGCTACCGGATATTGAAGGTGTGAGAACGATTCATGTGCAGACTGCCTCCGAGATGCACGATGTACTACATCAAGAGTTCGCCAAGTGCGATCTGCTAGTGATGTCAGCAGCAGTTGCTGATGCGCGTCCTGAAAGTATGCAAGATTCCAAGATCAAGAAGGATTCGCTTACAAGTATCAATCTGACTGAGAACGTAGACATTTTGAAGAGCCTGAAAGAGATAAAGATTAAGCAAGTGGTCGTCGCATTTGCTGCCGAGACTTCCCATGATGCAAGTGCAGCCAAGAGCAAGATGCTTGCAAAAGGTGCGGATATCCTCTATCTCAATGATGTATCTGGGGGAGATATCTTCAATAGCGAGACTACCTTCGGGGAGATTTTCACCAGCGCCGGAACTAGTTATAAAGTGGCCAAGACCACCAAAGACACGCTTGCCCAAGAACTACTCGACCACGCCCTCCATCAGTTAGGTTAATCCAATGTCAAAACGTCTATTTACTTCAGAGTCTGTTACCGAAGGCCATCCGGATAAGATCGCAGATCAAATCTCAGATGCGATCCTTGATTCACTCATAGCTCAAGACCCATCGAGCCGCGTCGCTGTTGAAACGCTTATCACCACAGGTCAGGTTCACGTCGCTGGTGAAGTTACTACTAATGGTTATGCAGATGTTATGGGAATTGTTCGCGACACTGTGATTGGGATTGGTTATGACTCATCCGTTAAGGGATTTGATGGAAATAGCTGCGGAGTTTCGATCTCTATCGGTCAACAGTCACCTGATATTGCCCAAGGCGTAGATGATGCTTTTGAACACCGCGTTACATCTGCGGTAGACCCACTTGATCTTCAAGGTGCTGGCGATCAAGGCTTGATGTTTGGCTATGCATGTGATGACACTAAAGAACTTATGCCGCTTCCTATCTGGCTGGCGCATGAATTAGCGCAGCAGCTATCGAAGGTCAGAAAATCTGGCGCACTTCCTTACCTGCGCCCTGATGGAAAAACCCAGGTCACCATTGAGTATGACGGGGACAAGGCTGTCGCATTGGACACCGTAGTTATTTCCAGTCAGCACGCTGAAGACGTGGACGTTGCAGGCCAACTTACCTCCGAAGTAATCGCACAGGTTATTGATCCGGTTTTGGCAAAGATTGATCTACCTCGCAAAGATATGAGAATTCTGATTAATCCAACTGGTCGCTTTGTTATCGGCGGACCCATGGGTGATGCTGGACTTACCGGGCGAAAGATTATTGTTGATACTTATGGTGGCATGGCTCGCCATGGTGGTGGAGCATTCTCTGGAAAAGATCCTTCTAAGGTCGATCGTTCGGCTGCCTATGCGATGCGTTGGGTTGCTAAGAATGTGGTAGCTGCCGGTTTAGCTCGTCGCTGTGAAGTTCAAGTCGCCTACGCAATTGGAAAAGCTCAGCCTGTTGGAGTCTTCGTTGAGACTTTTGGAACTGAAACTGTTCCTGTTCAGAAGATTCAAGATGCGGTGACAACTGTCTTTGACCTTCGTCCGGCTGCAATCATCCGCGATTTGAATCTTAAGCGTCCTATCTATTCTCAGACTGCTGCATACGGTCACTTCGGTCGCGAGCTTCCTAATTTCACATGGGAAGTGACTAATCGGGTATCCGAACTGCAGGCAGCTGTTAAATAGGTTTCCTGCACACCGTGGCATCTACGAGGCCACTACGTCTTAAGCGCGAATTAATTCGATCAGCGCCAGAGATCAGCACAACTGCAAAACCTGTCGCTCGCGTATGGGTAGATAGTGGTGTCTTTCATCTGGATCAGAGTTATGACTACTTAGTGCCCGATAACCTCGACGCACATGTTGATGTGGGCGTTAGGGTTCAAGTTCCCTTCAACGGTAGGGAGTGCGAGGCAATCGTCCTGGAACGAACCGAATTGGTCTCGGGTAGAAGACTCAAGAGCATCACTAAGGTGATATCCAGCGTTGCTGTCGCATCACCTCGTTCCTTAGATTTGATATCTCTTGTGAGTGCTAGATGGGCTTGTCATCCATATGACGTCATTCGCTCTGCAATTCCTCCTCGTGTTGCCAGCGTTGAGAAGTTGAAATGGGCAGCTGCCAATATTGTTAGACCTATCACCTCATCAGTGCGCGAATACATTCAGTTGCCGCCATATCGCGACCCCTATCAATGTTTAGCAGAGCAGGTAAGTGGCCTACAAGGTAAGGACTCAATCCTCGTGATAGTTCCGGACAATAAATCAGTGCTTCGGCTTAGCAAGCACTTCCCTGAAGCTTTGGTTCTCGATTCAGATCTACCTCGCAGTCAAAGATACGAAAATTTCTTGCGAGCTCGAACAACTTCTAATCAGATTATTATCGGAACACGAAGTGCGATTTTTGTTGATAGCCCTGATTTATCGGCAATCGTTATCTTCAATGAATCTTCCGAGCAGTTCTTCGAGTTGCGATCTCCAGGGTGGAATGCACGAGACATAGCAATTTTGCGTGCGCGTACTGAGGATATTGGAATCTACTGTGTTGGTTATAGTCCCAGCGCTGAAGTTGCCCGCCTTATCGATATCGGATGGTTTGTCTTCAAGGGCGCCAAGGAGAAGGTGCGAGTTGATACCTTCCAGCAAGAGTTCTCAGAACTTCTTCCAGGAAGAATCATTGGCGAACTTCGCCGCTTGATCAAGCAAGGACCGATTCTTTTTATCGCCCCACGAAAGGGTTATTCCCAGTCGATTAGTTGCAGTAGCTGCCGCAATATTTCAACGTGTCCTTGTGGTGGACGATTAGAGAAGAGGAGTGCCACGGCGGCAATCTCCTGCTCATTGTGCCCAAATGTCTTTTCAGAATGGGTCTGTCAGTACTGCCAGGGAGTTAAACCGTTTCTGCTCAATAGAGGAAGTGAGCGTTTCGCCCAAGAAATCGGAACGGCACTGCCTGGAGTTGCCATCACGCTGAGTGAATCAGAGAGGATGATTGATGATTTTCAGGTGAGTTCAGGAATTGTGATAGCCACACCTGGTTCGGCTCCGTTCTCTGCACAAGGTTATGCGGCTGTTGTAATTCTTGATGGCGAGAAATTGCTCAATCAATTAGATCTACGAGCCCAAGAGCGAGCTCGGGAGATCTTCTTCACTCACGCTGCGCTATTGAGTACTTCGGGAAGCGCGCTGCTGGTTATCAATCACTCAAATCCGATAGTGGGTGCTCTCGCCTCGTGGAAACCGTCTCTTATTTCACGTCGAGAATTGCAAGAACGGGAAGAGGTTTCGCTACCGCCGTTCGTGAGGTCCATCTCACTTGATATCGAAAACACTGAATCGGCCACACTGGTGAGAGCTCTCAATAAGTCTCGAGATGAGGGAAGACTGCCGAGTTCGACGAGGATTCTCGGACCGTCAACTCTTAATAGTTCTTCGCATCGGATTCTCTTGCTAGCACCGCTGGAGGACGGTGAGGCGCTAGTTCTATTGATGCATGAGTTCCAAAGACGAAGGAGTGCAACCCGCAAGAAGTTGGCAACGCTGCGTATTGATCCGTATTCACTCTCGCGATAGGTAAGATTGGGCCATGTCTATCAAGGAAATTCGTCACTTCGGAGACCCGGTTCTGGTTACTCCGGCTTCTGAAGTGATCGACTTTGATAAGGAGTTGCGAAAGCTGGTGAAGGATCTCACCGAGACAATGCTGGATGCACCGGGTGCTGGTCTCGCAGCGCCACAGATTGGTGTGCCACTTCGAGTATTTGTCTGGGATGTCGATGAAGCTATTGGGCACCTTATTAATCCGACGCTGGATTTAAGTGATGAGATGCAGGAAGGAGATGAAGGGTGTTTAAGTTTCCCGGAATTGGTTTATCCGACACCGCGTGCGTTTAGAGCAGTTGCAAAGGGATTTAACATGCACGGTGATCCCGTCACTGTAGAAGGTACTGAGCTTTTAGCGCGCGCTCTGCAACACGAGACCGATCACCTGAATGGAATCCTCTTCATCGACCGACTATCGGATGAAGACCGTAAAATTGCCATGAAAGAGATTCGAGAATCTGATTGGTTCGGCCTTGCCGAGCAGACAGGTGTTCAACCTAAGATAAAAGTGTCTCCGCACTCTCTTTTTAATCAAGACAACCGTGGACTGGGTTTGTAATTGCGGATCGCGGTAGCTGCAACACCGGAAGTAGCGATTCCATCACTGGACGCACTTCTTTCCTCTAAACATGAACTCCTTTCAGTCATTACCCAACCTGATAGGCCATCTGGTCGAGGTCAGAGCCTGCATGAGTCAGCGGTCTCGAGATGGGCGAATGAGAACGGAGTTGAGGCTCACAAACCAGAGCGAGATGCCAACTTTCAACCTTTTCTGTCCAATGTAGATGTACTGATCACTATTGGTTACGGCGTCATTCTTCCCAAGGAAGTATTTGAGTCGCCCCGTTACGGTTCACTGAATTTACATTTTTCGTTACTACCAAGATGGCGTGGAGCAGCGCCGGTGCAACGAGCCATTGAAGCTGGCGATCTTGTTTCTGGTGTTACCGTCTTTGCCCTTGATGAAGGCATGGATACCGGACCTATTTATACCCAGAACCGATTCGCACTTGATGCTGATATCACCAGCGATGAACTTTTCATTGAGTTAGCAGAGTTAGGGGCAGAGGCACTCCTTCACACACTTGATCTCATTGAATCTGGTGTAAAACCTTCACCACAATCAGATCACAACGCCACTCGTGCTCTTAAGTTGAGCAAGGAAGAGGGGCGCATAGATTGGTCAGAATCGGCAGTTGCCATATCAAACAAAGTTCGTGCTTTCACATCACAGCCTGGCACTTGGACTAATTTTCGAGGATCAGTGTTGAAAGTTGATACCCCCATCATGAGTGAGATGAAGTTGGAACCTGGCGCACTTCTGATTGAAAATAGGAAGTTATATGTGGGAACTTCCACGACTGCCCTTGAGATTTGTTACATCACGCCTTCAGGTAAATCGAGAATGCCTTCATCGCAATGGGCAAACGGCGCCAGATTAGTTGCCGGTGATCTCTTTGGTTAAGCCACGCAGAGATACCTTTAAATCACCGAAACCTGATGCTCCTAGAGTGTTGGTCTTTGACTTGCTTACTGAAGTTAATCGCAATGGGGGATATTCGAATCTGCTTTTGCCGCAAGCACTGACAGCATCAAATTTCGAGGTGCGAGATAAAGGCTTCGTGACTGAACTTCTCTACGGAACGCTGCGCATGCAAGGCCGGCACGACTACATCTTGCAGCAGGTATCTGATCGCCCACTATCCGAAGTTGATGCTGGCATCATCGATATCTGCCGAATGGGAGTACATCAGCTCTTTGAGATGCGAGTGGCAACGCATGCTGCGGTGTCGGCTACCGTTGAGCTTGCTCGAAAAGTGATTGGTGAATCGAAGGCTTCATTTGTGAATGCGATTTTGCGCAAAGTCAGCTCGCATACTTTAGAGCAATGGCTGGAACCAACGACATTAATGACCGATCCCATCGAGCGTCTCTCCATTCAACGCTCACATCCAGAGTGGATAGTCTCGGCCTACTTTGACTTATTGAAAGATATTCTCCGTGTTGAGCAAGAGCTTGCCGCAAATAATGTTCCAGCGATACCAACGCTGGTTGCTTGGCCAGGGGATTCAACTCAATCTGAGTTAGTAGAGCTAGGTGCGATTGCCACGGAGTATTCACCGTATGGCGCCAGATTTGATGGTGCACCTGGCTCACTTGAAATCATCAGACATCGCAAGGCGGGGGTGCAAGATGAAGGTTCGCAATTAGTTGCCCACATCTTCTCACTTGCAGCGAAGGAATCTAGATCGATCTTGGATTTATGTGCTGGTCCTGGTGGGAAGGCAGCTTTGCTAGCCCATCTTGCGAATGTAAATGGTCAGGAATTTACCGCCAATGAGATATCTGAGGCACGTGCAAAACTTGTCAAAAACGTTATCGGTAAGTTTCCCGTTCAAGTAGGTGATGGCAGAGAGATTGCGTCACTTGGAGCGAGCTATGATGCAATTCTCGCTGACGTTCCCTGCACGGGCCTTGGCGCCCTACGGCGCAGACCGGAGGTTCGCTGGCGAAGAACTGTGCAGGATTTGCGAGGATTACTCGTATTACAAAGAGAGCTCTCTGATGCGGCTATTTCAGTTCTCAATCCTGGGGGAGTATTTGGCTATGCAACATGTAGTCCACATTTCTCCGAAACATCAGGTGAAGTCCTTCGTATTCCTAAAGAACATCCAGATTTGGAGCAGATTGAGGTTGCGCAATACCTACCGCCTCACCTGGAAGGTGCGGTGCGTGATAAATCCCTTTCGCTCTGGACTAGTAAACACGGCACAGATGCGATGTTCTTAGCTCTCTTTCGCAAGAGGAGTTAAACTGGGCTTATGTCACACGAAGTTCGAATCACGCCAAGTATTCTTAATGCAGATTTCACACATCTTGACTCAGAAATTGCCAAGATTGCTGGAGCAAGTGACCTCATCCATCTCGACATCATGGACGATATTTTCGTTCCCAATATGACCTTTGATTTCCAGGCTGCAACAGAAATCATCAAGAATTGTCCTATTCCAGTTGACTCGCATCTCATGGTTGCAGATGTGGATTTGATAGCGATTCAATACGCTGAGGCCGGTTCAGCCAGCGTCACCATCCATGTGGAGGCAGCTACCGATATTCGCAGCACTCTCAAAGAAATCAAGAGCCACGGAGCTCGCGCATCTATTGCTCTTAAACCAAACACACGTATCCACGAATATTCTGAGTACTTTGATCTGATTGATATGGTCCTGATTATGACTGTGGAACCAGGCTTTGGTGGACAAAAGTTTATGGAAAATATGATGGATAAAGTCAAAGAGGCCAGGAAATTAATCGGTGCTCGCCCTATTTGGCTCCAAGTCGATGGTGGTATCTCACTAGCAACTATAGATATTGCCCGAGCAGCAGGGGCCGACACATTTGTGGCAGGAAGCGCCGTCTTTAACGCTGATGATCCAGCGATGATGGTCGAGCAACTGCGCGCACAAGCTTCACTTCGCTAATGCGCGCTCATGCTGGGTCTGTCTCTAGTAAAGTAGCGCCATGAAATCATTCGATTCACTCTGGATTGAGTTGGCGCAAAAGCTTGCCGAGCGCAGCGAGGTATCTGCCACAGTAGCTGCGGTCGATGCTGGGGTTCACTCAATCGGAAAGAAAATTCTTGAAGAGGCTGGCGAGGTCTGGCTAGCAGCTGAACATGAGTCAGACGAAGCGCTTGCCGAAGAAATTAGCCAGTTGATTTACCATCTTCAAACGATGATGCTTGCGCGCGGCCTCACACCTACTGATATTTATAAGTACCTCTAAAGAAAAATAAGGAGTTTCATGTTACGAATAGCTGTCCCCAATAAAGGTTCACTCGCTGATGCCTCAATTGAGATTCTCAAGGAAGCTGGATACCGCCAACGTACTGATTCAAGAGATCTCGTTCTCATTGACCCAGCAAATGGCGTTGAGTTTTATTATCTACGTCCGCGCGATATCGCTATCTATGTGGGCTCTGGAGAGTTAGAAGCTGGAATTACCGGGCGAGACCTACTCATTGATTCTGGAGCCGATGCGCAAGAGATACTCCCACTTGATTTTGGGGGATCAACGTTTAGATTTGCAGGACCGGCACAAGAGAAACTGTCGCTAACATCTATTAGCGGTAAGCGAGTTGCCACAGCCTATCCAGGGCTGGTTCAGAAGCACTTGGCAGATCTGAATATCAGCGCAGAGGTTGTCCGATTAGATGGCGCGGTAGAAAGCAGCATCAGATTAGGAGTGGCAGATTTGATCGCCGATGTTGTCAGTACTGGAAATACTCTTCGCCAGGCTGGCTTAGCAATCTTTGGTGATCCGATACTGGTATCAGAGGCGATTTTGATTAAGGGTAAGGCGCCAGCAGCTGCTGCCGAGTTAGAAATTCTTATTCGTCGCCTACAGGGCGTGGTAACCGCAAGACAGTATGTTCTACTTGATTACGATATTCCGAAGAAGAGCGTTGATCAGGCGTGTGCAATTACTCCTGGACTTGAATCGCCGACTATCTCACCTTTGCAAAAGCCAGATTGGGTTGCTGTGCGCGCGATGATGCTACGGAAAGATACCAATCGATTGATGGATGAACTCTGGGCGCTAGGTGCTCGCGGAATTCTCGTAACCGATATCCACGCCTGCAGACTTTAACTACTTTCGGCTAGCGCCAGCTTCTTCAATATCTTCACGTGAAATTCCTAGAAGGTAAAGAACTGAATCCAGGTATGGTGCGCTGACAGAGCTATCAGCAGCGGCTTTTACAGCTGGCTTTGCATTAAATGCGATTCCCATACCTGCAATTGCAATCATATCTAGATCATTTGCGCCATCTCCGATAGCGATAGTCTGCTCAAGTTCAACACCGACAATCTTGGCGAAATCACGGAGCGCCACCGCTTTTGCAGCGCGATCGATCACTTCTCCAACAATTTTTCCGGTGAGTTTGCCATCAATTACTTCTAGCGTATTTGCTCGGTAATGAGTGATACCCAGATCTTTGAGTATCGGTTCAATCACTGCGGTAAATCCACCTGATACAACGGCTACGTTATGTCCGAGCTTATGTAGCGTTTCGACGAGTGTGCGTGCTCCGGGAGTGAGCACGATCTGCTCGCGAACATCGCTTATTACTGACTCTGGAAGTCCCGCCAGTAGTGCAACTCTGGATTCAAGGCTCTGTCTAAAATCGAGTTCCCCACGCATCGCACGTTCGGTAATCTCTCGCACCTGTGGTTCAACGCCTGCGTGCGCAGCTATTAACTCAATGACTTCCTGTTGAATAAGAGTTGAGTCAACATCTAGCACGACCAATTTCTTTGCCCAGCGCATCAAGCCGCCAGGAGAGACTGCGATATCAATAGCGTATTCATTTGAAACAGCGGCAAGTGACTGACGAAGCTTTGTGGAGTTCGCCCCAGATACTGTTAACTCAATAGCAGTGATTGGATAGCTGGCTGTGCGATGAATGCGTTCAATATTCCCCTGCTCGGCAGAGATTGCGTCGGCAACGGCAGCAATAGAGCGAGGGTGAAGCTTAGTTGTCAAAATAACAACGTGAACAAGTCCGGTCTTGGCAGCAATCGATGCCCCTTCTTGGGCACCGAAAGATGTGGCAATATCGACAGACAACTTCTCTGCGCATTCAATGAGATCTGCCTCAATCGCCTCGGCATGATCAGGATTCAACGAGATAAGTGCGGTGAGAATTAGACGCTCACGGATAACAACCTGTTCGATATCCAAGATCGTGACCGCAAAGGGTGCCAGGGTCTCAAAGAGAGTTTTAGTGATTCCGGGGGAGTCGACTCCGGATACGAGAATAAGACCCGTGTAATGACTCTTCTCGGCGCTCATATGGGTGAGGTTATCGCGAATCACGTTCACTTCGTTCGCAATTTGCGAGTGATTTACAGAATGACGATATATCTTTTGTCACCTATGAGTAATAATCGCGTTCTAGAGCTACGTGATGTCTCTGTCCGGCGAGGCCAGAAGAACATTTTGGGCCCGCTGAGTTTCGCAATTTCCGCTGGGGAGCGATGGGTGGTCCTCGGTCCTAACGGGGCTGGAAAATCTACTCTTCTGCAAATATTGGCAACGAGAATGTTTCCCACAACCGGCACTGTCTTTCTACTTGATAAGCAGATGGGCAAAGTTGATTTATGGGATCTTCGTACTCGGATCGGTATCTGTGGGGCTCTTATTTCAGAAGATATTCCGCACGAGGAGAAGGTGCGCGATGTGGTTCTCACTGCCGCCTATGCAATTCTCGGTCGCTGGAATGAGGCTTATGACCTATGGGATGAATCAAGAGCTGTTGCGCTCTTAACAACCTTCGGTGTTCGAGAACTAGCCGATCGTGATTATGGAACTCTGAGTGAAGGTGAACGAAAACGTGTTCAAATCGCGCGCGCGCTGATGGCTGACCCTGAACTGCTTCTCCTTGATGAACCAGCGGCTGGTTTAGATTTAGGCGGGCGAGAAGATCTCTTAAAGAGATTCACTGTCTTCGCATCCGATCCACTTGCACCCGCATCGATTCTGGTCACCCACCACATAGAAGAAATCCCAGCGGGCACCACACACGCTCTCATCCTCAAAAATGGTCTCGTGGCTGTGTCAGGTCCGATCAACGAAGTCATTACCTCTGAACACATGTCTCATGTCTTTGATCTGCCGATGGAGGTCAGTCACGATGGGTCGCGCTTTTTTGCCCGTGCACTCTAGCTGGAATGGCGTTCTCGACCCTTTAGCTTCACAGATTGAGAAAATATTTGAATCAATTTCCGAAGTTGAGATAGCACCAAGTCTTGACCGAATTTTCGCAGCCTGTGAAATGGATGTGAATCGCGTCAAATGCGTCATCATCGGACAGGACCCTTACCCCACGCGAGGTAATGCACATGGCCTTGCATTCTCTGTTTCCCCTGAGGTGAGACCTCTTCCCGCTTCTTTGAAGAATATATTTACCGAATTGGCAAGTGATCTCGGAATCCAGCAACCTGTCAGTGGTGACCTTTCCCCATGGAAAGACCAAGGTGTTTTACTCCTTAATCGAGTTCTGACCACGAAGGTTGGTGAGAGCAATGCCCACGCAAATATGGGTTGGCAGGAGATCACAACTCAAATTGCACAGGCCGCGGCATCACAGGGCGCGATTGGAGTTCTTTGGGGTAAAAGTGCCCAGGAGCTCTCGCATCTTTTTACTCATAAGATTGAAAGTGTTCATCCAAGTCCGCTGAGTGCATATCGCGGTTTCTTTGGTAGCAAACCTTTCTCAAGAGTAAATCTAGAACTTGAGCGACGGGGAGTTTCTCCCATCGATTGGTCCCTATAAAGCAACAAGGGCCCACATCTTTCGATGCAGGCCCTTGTTCGCTAGAGCTTACTTATCCAACCCAGTTATTAATTGGGGAAGATAGGAAGTAGATCATAAACAGACCTGAAACGAGAAGTAGCAAAGGATGTACTTCCTTGCGACGTCCTTGAATCACTCTGATTACTACGTGAGTGACAAAGCCAGCACCGATTCCCACAGAGATGTTGTAGGTAAATGGCATGAGGATGATGGTAAGGAATGCTGGAATCGCAATTCCGTAATCTTCCCAATCGATGGCCTTGATCTGTGTCATCATCAAGAATCCGACGATGACGAGAGCTGGTGTAGCAGCCTCGTAAGGAATGATTGCTACGAGTGGTGCCAAGAATGTAGTCAGTAGGAAACAAATTCCTGTTACTACAGAGGCTAATCCAGTTCGTGCGCCTTCACCCACACCGGCGGCAGATTCAATGTAGCTAGTGTTGGAAGAGATGCTTCCTGCTCCACCAGCTGCTGCTGCGATTGAGTCAATGAGCAAAATACGATCATTGTTTGGAATGTCACCATTCTTATCAATCAACCCTGACTCGTGCCCAATTGCAGTCACTGTTCCTACTGTGTCGAAGAAATCTGAAAGTAGAAGAGTAAAGACAAGAAGGATCACGGTGATCAGTGGAACGCGATCAAGTGAACCGAAGAGGTTAAAGTGACCAAAGAGACCGAAATCTGGCGTGCCAACGATCTTATCTGGCATCGCAGGAACGTTAAGGCCCCAACCTTTAGGATTTACTTTTCCGGTAGCGCCGTCAAAGTTTGGCCCAATCTTTAACGAAGTTTCGATAATGACCGCCACAATGGTTGATGCAACTATGCCGATCAGGATCGCTCCCTTAACTTTCTTAATCATGAGACCGATTGTCAAAAATAGTCCAAGTGCGAAGACCAGGATTGGCCAACCAACAAGGGTTCCGCCATCTCCGAGAGTTACCGGTACTGGACCAGAACCTGTCTTACGGACGAATCCAGCGTCAACTAGACCAATAAGTGCAATGAAGAGACCGATACCGACTGAGATCGCAACCTTCAGCTGTGCTGGGACGGCCTTGAAGACTGCGGTGCGAAAACCGGTAAGCACAAGAACGGTAATGATCAAGCCTTCAAGAACGACAAGACCCATCGCATCCGCCCACGTCATCTTGGAGGCGATTCCGACTGCTACGAATGTGTTCAGCCCCAAACCTGTTGCTAGAGCAAGTGGGTAATTGCCCACAACGCCCATCAGGATCGTGAGAATGCCAGCCATGAGGGCTGTCATCGCAGCAACAAGTGCGAGGTTAGGTGCGTCTCCACCGCCTAGGAATTTTCCATCCGCGTCTTTTGCAAGTCCGATGATGAGTGGATTGAGGGCAACGATATATGCCATTGTGAAGAATGTGACCAGACCACCGCGAACTTCGCGACCGACCGTGGAACCACGTTCTGATATTTTGAAGTAGGTATCGAGCATGACCGACCTTCCTAATTTTTTTAACGAGGGTGTTTGCGACCTCGTGTGAAATGACGGCTCACAGACCAAGGGAAGATGGTCGAAGGTTAGTAGGGGTTTAGACGTACTTATGAGTTAAACGCGCGACAAGACCGAGAAATATCGCCACAGATTGACCGATCAGGAGCGCAAAAAGGGCAGTTCCGAGCCCCACAGTGCCTCCGAGGAACCAGCCAATAATCAAGACAGTCACCTCAATGCCCATCCGTACTCGTCCTACCCGGACCCCAGTTTTGTAGTGGATGCCGGTCATAGCGCCATCTCGAGGCCCACGTCCTAGGCCGCAGGTGATGTAGAGAGCCGAACCCAATCCGACAAGTGCGATTCCAATAAAATCAAAAACTACTCCGATTGCAAAGTTGCTCTGCTTAGGAAAAATCAACGTGCCTATCTGAATAAATGTTGCAATGATGACGATATTCGAAATTGTTCCAAATCCTACGCGTTCGTTGAGTGGAATCCAGACCAGCATTACACACACGCTAATGATGAAAGTTGCCCACCCGATACTGAGACTAGTTTTGAGAGTAAGTCCTTCGGCAAAAACTGTCCATGGCGCATTTCCAATCCCTGCCTGAAGAAGCAGAGAATCACCCAAACCAAAAATTGCTAAACCGAAAAAGAGAATTGCGGTTCGAAGGGGAGTCAGATCCCAAAGACCTTGAGCGGTCCATGGCGTTATCGGCACCGTTTTATGTGGACGCAGACTCTGGAAGATTGATGCAAAATTCACTTGGTAAGTCTATAGTGGTTGAATGTTTGTAGGTCTCGGAACAGTAATCAATTTGCTCACCATCATCGTAGGTGCTGCGATTGGCATCGCCTTAGGTGGTCGATTGCCGAAGAAATCACAGAAGATGATTACAGATGTACTGGGGCTCATCACCATTTTGGGGGCAACTTCAGCGCTCTTGCCGCTCTGGTCACAGGAATTCAAAGATTCAATTCCAGATGGTTCACCGCTACTCCTGGTTCTCGCATCCATGCTCCTTGGCGGACTACTAGGCACTGC
>Ga0214921_10001083_pt1 | contig 47369 bp, 44 predicted proteins | sample LL1505_MetaG_FD_177992 | JGI IMG/M metagenome (GOLD analysis project Ga0214921, IMG submission 177992) | Freshwater microbial communities from Lake Lanier, Atlanta, Georgia, United States - LL-1505 | ecosystem: Environmental > Aquatic > Freshwater > Lake | place: USA: Georgia | collected... | reverse complement strand
GACAATATAACATCAAAAATGCTAAATCGTCTCACTTTTTTGGAGGAAAGCAAATATTAAAATAGAAGTTAAAAATGACAATTTAGAGCAAGCTCTTAGAGCGCTTAAAAAAAAATTACAAAGAGAAGGCGTTTTCCGCCTACTTAAAATTAAAAGTCACTTTGAAAAACCATCTGAAAGAAAAAAGAGAGAGAAAGACGAAAATACAAGAAGAGTTAAAAAATTTAAAAAACTAAAAGCTCGTTACTAAAATCAAAATCTAAAGTAAAAAAATAGCCATCAAAACTATAACAAGTATAATAGCGACCGATATATAAACTGTTAATTTTTTAAAATTAGACCAAGTTTCTTTTTGAGAACCAATATCCATAAAGTTTTAACCCTGACGCGCTTTAAACTTTGGATTTTTTTTATTAATTACGTAAAGTTTGCCTCGTCTTCTAACGACTTTACAATTGATATCTCTTTTTTTTAAAGATTTTAATGAGCTTACAACTTTCATAGAGTTCTTAAATATATATTAAAAGACACTTTGTAAAGAAAAGTTAACGATTATTTATCAAAAAATTCTTTATATAATCGTTCAATTTAATTTTAGCAGTTAATCTTATAATCCTATTATTTAAATTCATCTTTGTTAAAGCTGATGCAAACCTTTCACCTTTTCTCATTGGTAAATAAATAATCTTAGTTTTAAACATTCCTGCAAGTTTAATAATGCTATAGGATTGGTTGCTTGCAATAGAGTAGTGTTTACATTTATTTTTTTTCCATGCAAAAATACAAGCTTTTATAGTGTCATAAACGTGAGTGAATCTTCTAACTTGCGTTCCAGGTTTCACCACTGGTAATTTTTTTTTCTTCTTGAAATGATCTTCGAATATCCCAACAACAGTCGCCATATCGCCTTTACAAATTTGTCTTTCTCCATATACATTATAAAAGTAAATAACTTCATATCTAAAATTAAACCACTTTTTCAAATTCTCTAACAATTCTAAATTCTTAGATTTTGAAAAAGCGTAAGGAGATAAATTCATATCCTCTCCTTTATTTCCTAAACTTGCAGAGGTTGCAGAATAAATTAACCTAATTCTATTCTTTAATGCAAATTTAAATACATTAGAGCTTCCTTCAATATTAGAGCTAAAGCATTCATCAATTTTTTTAAAACTTTGGTAGATTCTTGCAAACTCACCAAAATGAAAAATGCTATGGATTTTACCAATATAACTTTTTAACAAAACATCTATATTTTTAGTATTTCCTTTTAAATACTTAACTCTTTTGTTCTTAATATGATTTTTAGATAATCCTGAAGAGTAATTATCAATACTCAAAACTCTAAATTTTTTAAATTTCAAAAGTTCAGATATTAAATTAGAGCCTATAAACCCGGCTCCTCCTGTAACAATTAATATATTTTTCATTAAAATTTAAGAAGGATTTATAAAAGCCTGGCAACGACCTACTCTTCCGTGCCTTAAGACAAAGTACCATTGGCGCTAAAGGGCTTAACTGCCGAGTTCGGAATGGGATCGGGTGTTACTCCTTTGCAATAATCACCAGGCAGCGTCTTATACATAAATATTATTCTATTGTAAATATAATCGAAAATTCTTTTATCTCCTTTTAATTTAACAAAAGTAGATAATTTGAAATATAATGTTATAACTAAAAACTTTATCGCGGGGTGGAGCAGTCTGGTAGCTCGTCAGGCTCATAACCTGAAGGTCCTTGGTTCAAATCCAAGCCCCGCAACCAATTTCTTTAAACATCTAAAAATGAGCATATAAAATATAATAATAATTTATTTTCGATTTAAAGTTAGTAAAATTACAATAACAATTTAAATATAAAAAATGAAAGCTGCTAGATCTATATTTGTTATTTTTATAATTACTTTTTTAATTTTAATTTTTCTTAATTTAATATTTTTTTTTTTTAATACTAAATTTATAAACCAAAAGTATCTAAAAAGAAATTATATGTCAAAATTTCCAATTTCATATTTAGTATATTATTTTAACACTAATGACAGAACTTATAAAAATTATATAGCTGTTATGGGAGATTCGCAAGTTGCTGGTGCTGGAACTTCTGACATGAATTTAAGCAATCATAATATAAGTCATTTCTTAAAAGGATTAAATCCTGATAAAAATTATATTACATTTAGTTGGCCAGGCGGAGGATCGATTAGTATTTTAAAATTATTTAAGCTAAATCGTGACAATTTTATTTATAGCCGAATTGATGAAGATCCAAAAAAAATTATATATATATTTAATGAATCTAACGATCTTACAGATGATTATAACGATAGATATTTAAATTTAAGAAACTATGCCTTTAGTAAAAAAGAATATATTAAACAAATTTTTCCACTATTTTACTTTTCCTATCTTGCATTTTATAATCGAGACTTTAAATATTCAAAAAATGTATCAAATATAATTTTTTTTAAAAAAATAATAATTGATACGACTAGTAAAGGTCGTATAGAGATACCGGAAATATATGATGACAAATTAGACAAAGCATATAATATTTTATATGAAAATTTATATGCTCTTAAAATGAGAACTAACAAATTATATTTTGTTTTTTTGCCTTCACCGATAACTTTATATGAATTTCAAAGCCCAATAAAATCTGTTTCTTATAATAATAATAGCATCATCGAAATTACAAAAGAAAATGCCGAAATATATCATAATACCGTTGTTAGAAATCTACAAAATTTGTGCAAAAAATTAAATATTCAATTTATTGATATTACAGAAGAGATGCGCACAAAATCTAAAGATGAGCTTATGATTGGACCTGAAGATTTTGGTCATTATAACGTGCGAGGAAATCAGTTTATAGCCAAAATTATTAATTCAAAATTAAATTAATTTTTATATCCAGTTGATGATATCTTAAAACATCTAAATATAAATTTATAAAATCAAATAGAAAATATATTTTTTTAAATTAATTATACAATCAAAACTTACTTTAATATACGTCTCTAATATATTAATATATGTCTCTAATATATGTTTCTGATAAAAATAATAAAAAATATCTTAAATAAATTAAAATATCCAATTGATGTTCTCTTTTCTATAGCTTTAGTTCCCGCTTCTTTAATCATGCTTTTATACAGAAAATTTGGATCTCATAAATTACCATTTTCAAAAAAAATTTTAAATTATATTGGAATTTTTCCACTTACAAATCACTATTATGAGCCTCAGTTTAATCATGATCGAATTAAAAAAAGTTTTTATGAAAATCGTTATTTACCTGGAATTGATTTTAACTTAAATAAACAATTAAATAATCTTTCTAATTTAATTTACAAAAATGAACTTATAGAATTAAATTTAGAAAATAAATCTCCTAAATACAATTTTAATATTAAAAATAATTTTTTTGAAAATGGCGATGCAGAAATTTATTATCATTTAATTAGGCATCTAAAGCCTAAAAATATTTTAGAAGTGGGGTCCGGTCACTCAACGTTGATTGCCATGGAAGCTATAGATAAAAATAAAAATATAGATAAGATAGATACAAAAATTACTTGTGTTGAACCTTACGAAAACAAATGGCTTAATAGTCTTAGTATAAAAATTTTAAGGAAAAGAATAGAAGATCTTGAAGAGAGTTATTATTTAACTTTAGAAAAAAATGACATATTTTTTATTGACAGTTCACACGTAATAAAACCTCAAGGGGATGTATTAAAAATTTTTTTTGAAATTCTTCCAAGGTTAAAAAGTGGAGTAATTGTTCACATTCATGATATATTTACACCTAAAAATTATCCAGAACAATGGATTATCAATGAAAATAAATTTTGGAATGAACAATATCTAGTCGAGACAATAATGATGAATAGTAGTAAATACGAAATTTATCTCATGTTAAATTATTTAAAAAATAATGCTTATGATGAATTAAAAAAAATATGTCCTTACTTAAAGAAATATCATGAACCGAAATCATTATATTTAATTATCAAATAATTAAATTAATTATTTGCTTCATTTCTTCAAATAATTTATTAATCTATAATGAAAAAAAATTCTGAATTTTTACAAAAAAAAGAACTTATAAAACTAGGTTTTTACCCCGTTGGTAATAATGTGAGAATTTCTAGAAAAATCTCAGTATACGGAGCAAAGGGCAAAATTGATGACAGAGTCAGAATTGATGATGATGTGGTCATAAAAGGAAAAATTTCATTTGGTCAAAACGTGCATATAGCAAGAGGATGCACAATAAGCGGAGGTAAGGAAGGTATATATTTTGATGATTTTTCAGCTGTATCGAATTTTGCACAGTTTTTTACAAAATCTGATGATTATTTTTATCCTGCAATACCATCGGCAACTTTAAAAATAAATTTAATAAAAAAATATTCCAAAGTACATTCAGGAAAAATATTTATTGGAAAAGCTGCGCTAATTGGTGCAATGAGCACAATTTTACCAGGTGCTAATATTATGGATTTCGCTTCAGTAGGGGCTTATTCGGTTGTTTATAAAAAAATAGACAAAGGAATCTATTATTGCAACCATAATAAGGTAATTAAAAAAAAAAGAAATTTACCTGAAATGCAAAAAAAATTTATACAATTAAAAAATTTATTAAATAAATAAAATATAAAAAAATACTATTAATTTAACTAAATATTGGAGTAGGTAATTTTTTTTGTAAGAAAACTAAAAGATTTAAATAACTCATCCAAGCCAGAGTTTAAATCAATAGAAACTTTATATCCTAACTTATTAATTTTATCATAAGATACAATATAATTTCTTTGATCCATATCTTTATCAAAATCTGCATAATGAATATATACTTTTTGCAATTTAGATTTTATGATGTTGCAAATTTCATCTTTAGAATAGTTCATTGATTTATCACCAACATTAAATATGTTATTTCGCATTTTTGAAAAATTATTAATTGCAAACAAAATTGATTTTGCAATATCATCAACATGTATAAATGATCTTTGGTGTTTTTTTTCATACACAACCAAATAACCCTCATGCATAGCTTTATAGGCAAAATCATTGATTAAAAGATCTAGTCTCATTCTTGGAGAGGAACCAAATGCTGTTGCAAACCTATATATTACGTAATTATCTTTTTCAGATATTAATCTTTCATTAATTACTTTTGTTTGAGCATATAAACTTAATGGATTAAGTACGCTGCCTTCATCAACAATTTCAGATTGATGTCCGTAATTTGAACCTGAGGAGGCAAAAATTATTTTTTGATTTTTATGAATTAGTTTTAGAATATTTTTAGTCCCATCGATGTTAGTAGTTTTTGCTAACTGAGGATTAGATCTGCATGCTGGATAACCTACGATCGAAGCTAAGTGAATAACAAAATCATATTTATTGATATTAATTTCGCTAAGTTTTTTCTTATCCCTAATATCTCCTTTAATAAAATTAAAATGATGATTGGAATTAAAAAATAGTAAATGATCAGCACCAAATAAAAGATTATCAAAAACTGTTACGGTAAATTTACTTTCTAATAATAGTTTGACTAGTTTTGTTCCAATGTACCCTGCTCCACCAAAAATTAAAATATTCATGATATCATTTAGTTTTTTAGTATATTAATTGTATTTGATTAATTAAATAAAATAAACATTATTAATAACAAACCTACAATCAAATTGAATAAATTTATCTTCTTAAATTACTACTCTGATTCAAATCCTAATAGAAAAAAAGAGTTAATTTTTTGCATTAATAAAAACCTTAAATTAAGTTTTATTAAAAAAATATTTGTTTTTGTAGAAAAGGAAGAAGAAATAAAAGATCTTTTTTTTTTAAAAAATTTTAAAAAATTATTTTTTATTGTAACAAAAAAAAAAAGAATTTTTTCTTCTGATATTTTTGAATATGCAAAAAAATATTTAAAAAAAAATTCAATTTGCATTAATATATCTTGCGACATTTTTTTAAAAGACTCATTAAGCTGGAGAAATATAGGTAGAGATTTTTTTAAGAAAGGTTATAAGAATAAAATTCTTATAGGAATAAGAAAGAATTTATTCGAAAATCGACTAGCTTCTAGGCAAATAAGATGGGAGAAATATTCTGAGCCACGAGGTGAATACTTTGATGTTTTGGTTTTTAAAAATCCTATTAAAAAAAAACTACTAAATGAAAATTTAAAATTTGTATGGGGTAGTCCAGGCGGAGATTCATTGCTTATGGGTTTAATAAACAAGCATTACCACCTCTACTCATGGGGAAAAAAGTATGTAACATATCATTACGACGTAGTAAGAAAAAAAGAAGAAAATCCCAAAATTACTTTCAATCATGCTCCAATTCATAAAAATTTTATAATAAATACACTATTAAGAATTGATGAGGCGGCAAGAATCCCAACCAATCAGAATTGGGAAATTTTATTAAAAAAAAAAATAAAACCAAAATGTATTTATTTAAAAAACCAAAATGAAAAAATTTTAATAAAATATGCAAGAAAAATTTATTATTTTTTTTTATTAAATTTATTAAAAAATTTATGTCGATTTACAAATGCTAATAAATAATAAAAAATTTATATTTAGAATTAAAAAAATGTAAGTTTTTTAAGGATAATTTAAAAACTATTCTAGTTATGCTTAAATAAAAAAATTTATGGATAATAAGACCTTTTTAAGACAAATACGAAATCAAGAAAAACATTGGTGGTTTCAAGCTAGAAAAAAAATAATAGATGAAATAATTTTTGAAATAAATTTCAAAAAAAAAATTAACATTTTAGATTTTGGATCCGGTAGCGGAGTAAATATAGATATATTGCAAAAATATGGAGAAGTCGATATTCAAGAAAAAAATAAAATTGCCAGAATAAATATTAAAAAAATTAAAAGAATAAATAAAATATATTCATCATTAAGAGTAAAAAAAAATCATTACCATTTAATTTTAGTGGCCGATGTTCTTGAGCATGTTAAAAATCCAAGAATCCTTTTAAAAATCTTAAAAACTTTCTTAAAAAAAGATGGGTATATTTTAATTACTGTACCTGCATATCAATTTTTATTTAGTAGTAAGGATAAAACTCTTAAGCATCACAGGAGATATAATAGAACATTACTTTTAAAAACGATTAGTGATTTTCAAATTGTAAAAATGTCTTATTTTAATACACTAATGTTCATTCCAATTACTGCTATAATTTTGTTTAATAAAATTTTTAATATAGATTATATAAAGAAAGTAGAAACAACTCCTAATTTTACCATTAATAAAGTACTTTATATTTTTTTTTCAATAGAGAGATTCTACTTAAAATACTTCAATTTTCCTTTTGGATTGTCAATTTATACTTTAATAAAAAAATGATAAAATCACTTTCTATAGTTTATCCAATATTTAATGAGGAGCGCCGATTAGCTAAAACTTTTAAAGATATTAAAAAATTTGATAAATCAAATATTTCTATAAAAAAAGAATACATTTTAGTTGATGATGGGAGTACCGATGGAACATTATCATTAATAAAAAAAAAATTTAAAAAAAATAAAAGAGTTAAAATTTTAAGTTATAAAATAAATAAAGGCAAAGGCTATGCTCTTAAATTAGGAGTTCTACTTGCAAAAAATCAGTGGATATTAACTACGGACTCTGACTGCTCTGTTTCCAATTTTCAACTCATAAACTGGATAAAAAAAAAATATATAAATAATAATAATTATATTTATTTTGCGTCCAGAAACCTACCCGACTCTTTGATCAAAAAAAAAAATTTAAGAAAAATTATTGGAAAAATGTTCAATTTTTTTATAAAAATTTTATTTAAAATTTATATTTCTGACACTCAATGTGGTTTTAAACTGTATAAAGCTACCTACGCTAAAAAAATATTTAAAAAAATTATAACTACAGGCTATATGCATGATATTGAAATTTTTTTAATAGCAAATAAATTAAATTTTAAAATTATTGAACTACCAGTTAAATGGACACACATATCGGAGAGTAAAATAAATTTTATTGTAGATTTTATAAAAATATTTTTTAATTTATTAAAAATAAAAAAACATAATTATGTCTAAATATAAAATTAACTATACTTTTTTTTTATCAATTTTTTTAATTTCTCTTTTTTTTTTAATAAGTAAAAATTTTTTTTTATTTTATACGGGAAGATTTTTTGATGGGTGCGATATGATGTGGTCACCATCTGCATTGTTTCTTAAAAATTTAAATATATTTGAAATTTATTTTTCAAATTTAAGAAATATAGAAATCCATTGCTCTAATTATCCTAGTTATTCAATTTCTAATATTTTCTTTATGATTCCTTTTGGTTTTTTTGATTTAAATATAGCTAAAAAATTATGGTTAGCATTCAATTTATACTTATTATTAAATATTTATTTAATTTATAAAAAATATTTTTTACTAAAGCCTACGCTCTATAACATTTCATTTGCCATTTTCTTAATTTCCAAGCCTACTATTTTGACGCTTACTATAGGACAGTATGGAATTTTGGTTCTCTGGTCATTTACATTAATTGTATTTAATGAAAAAAATAAATTATTAAAATTCTTTGCTTATTTAGTTTCGGGCTTAAAATACACTTTCTTTCCTATAATATTTTACTATTCCATTTATAAAAAATATTTCTTATTTATTTTGTTATTTATTACGATCAATTTTATTGCGTTAATTATTTTCACTTTTAAATTTAATGGTTCTTTAGTCAGTAATTTTTTACTTCCGTTTTTAGTCGGCTCAGAACAAGGAGGGGGCGGAGGTGATTTAATGAGCGTTCTAGGCAATCATCCTTCTCCCCCTTTTAATTATTTATTAATAGTAATTATTTCTTTCATTTATTTTTTTATTTTTTATAAAAAAACTATAGATAATAGTAAAAATCATTTAGTTTTTATTTCTTTAATAACCATTACTATTTTTAGACACCATATTTATGACGCGATATTTCTACTTCCTTTCTTACTTTATCTAATTAATTCTAAAAATTATTTGAAATATCCCTGTTTAGTTATTATTTTTTATTTTTGGTTTGTATATCATTCAAATTTTTTAGAACATGGCGGCATTTTACCCGTCATGTATACAAAAGGCTTTAGAATTTTTAACTTCATTTTATTGAACCTGCTGCTGCTTTATTTTTTTATAGATAATATTAAATTTAATCAAATCTTTCTAAGAATTAGAATAAACAAAATAAAAAAATTATTTGATCGATATGAATTTAAAAATTAAAATTAACCATATATTTCTTATAAAATTTATAATTGCTTTATTCTTGTTGTCCGTATTTTCTTATGCATTTTACTTTTCATTAAAAAATATTATTAATTATTGGACATATTCAGAAATTCATATCAATTATAGTTTGGGTTTTTCAAAAAGAGGATTATTAGGTACTCTAATGCTTTTTTTTGAAAACGTTGGTCTTTCAAAAAAAATATTTTTTTCTTCAATCTTCTATTTAGTTACTCTTTGTAACATTTTTTTATTTTTAAATTTGATTAATAGATTTAAAAAAAATAATTTATTTTTTTATATTTTCTTTGCTCTAAATCCATCTTTATTGCTATTTAGTTTTTATGATCTTGGAGGGTATGCAAGAACTGAAGTATTTGGAATATCTATTTGCTTACTACATACTCTATTAGCACAAAAATTCTACAATAAAAAAATTTATTATAAACAATATTTAAAACTATCATTGACTATTATTTATCCAGCAACCTTAATAACAATTTTAATTCATGAATTAAATATTCTATTTTTATGTTTTCATATTTTCACTACATATTTAATTATAAATAAAAATAAATTTAAAGAAATTACTAATTTTAAATATTTATTTTTTTTTAATTTTATATTTATAGGTTTTATTATTTTTTTATTGTCGACTCATCCATTCACAAAAGAATTTGCCAAAGAATTATACAATAATTTAAAAGACAAAAATGAAATATCATTTTGGATATGGGAATCCATAGCTGGCACTTTTTTAGAGAGAATTAATTCTGAAATTAATCATATGTTAAATCCTACGGGAGCAATCTCATTATACTTTTTTATTCTTATATTTTATATTGTACCAATTTTTGTGATACTGGTTACTACAACTAAAAAGAATAAATTTTATTTAGTATTTATTTTGTTTTCCGTCTTACCTTTTGTATTTCTTTTTTTTATAGGAAGAGATTGGGGAAGGTGGATACATATAATTATTTTTGTAGTTTTTTCATGTTTAATTCAATTTAATGAAAAAAAAATAGAAATACCTAAAAATTTTAAATTTAAAATTCTTTCTTACATATTTATAATCTTTGTTTTATTTCAATTTGCATTTACTAGAATCCCGCATTGCTGCAACTTAGTGAGATTGCACTTAAATGTATTTGGAGGAATTTTTCCAAAAATTGAAGTTTTTTATAAAATTTTTAATAATGACTATGATATTAAAAAAAGATTTCAAACTTATTAGATAATCAAATTTTTATCTTTTTAAATTTAAATAAGAATAATTGAATTATATATATAAGCACTTTTAAGTTCATTTTACTTTTATTTTTTAATCTTCGCATAAACTTAATCTGCAGTTCTTCAATAGCGTATTTTTTTTTATTATAAATAAAATCTGCAAGAATTTTCCAGCCTTTCCCAAATAAATGCTTTCTAGATTTGTAATAAATCGATTTTCTAAACATAAAAAATCCACTCATAGGATCTGAAACTCGATAGCCTAAAAAATAGTTAAAAATATGCGATATTGATATCGATGCAAATTTTCTTGCAATTCCTAGTCCTACATCTTCATTAAAATTTCTTGCAGCAACAACAAAGTCTAAATTTTTTTTAAAATAAAGATTAACTATCTTTGGCAAATATCTAGGATCATGCTGCAGATCAGAATCCATAATAATTACATTTTCATATTTACTTTTTTCAATACCTAAAAAGCATGATAATGTTAGATCTCTATTTTTTATTCTTAAGTAATATTTAATATTTTTTGAAATATAATTATAAATTACTTTTCTTGTATCATCAGTTGAGTTATCATCTATAAATATTATCTCGTATTTATAATTCTTCAAATATTTTTTTAACAAAAAAATTAGGTTTCTTACATTTTTTTCTTCATTAAGTACGGGCAGAATTATTGAGAAACTTTTGTTAAAATTCTTTCTATTTCTTTGCATGCAGTATTTCGTGAAAAGATTGATTAAATATTTAACTATACTAACAACTAGTATTAATATTTTATAGCAAATTTATTATTATTTGATTTTTTTGCTATTTCTTTTTCAATCCATTTGTAAGTCATTTCCAAACCAGACTTTAAATTAATTTCAAAGTCCCATCCAAGTTTTGCTCGAACTAAATCATTGTTGCTAGATCGACCCCTTACACCTTTTGGTTTTTCTAATTGATAATTTTTTTCCGCTTTGTACCCGCCAATCTCTTCTATGATCTTTATCATTTGGTTGATAGATACTTGCTCTTCTGAGCCAATATTCAAAACTTCACGACAATTGCTTTCAAATATTTTTCTTGTTCCTTTGATACAATCTTCAATAAACATAAAGCTTCGCGTTTGCTCTCCATCGCCCCACACATCTATTTTTTTTTCTCCAGTATTTTTTGCGATTATTAATTTTCTACATAAAGCAGCGGGAGCCTTTTCTCTTCCACCATCGAATGTGCCCATTGGACCATAAACATTGTGATATCTCGCAACCCTTGTTTCTAATCCATAATCTTCATAAAAATGCCTGCACATTCTTTCGCTAAATAATTTTTCCCACCCATAACCGTCTTCTGGCATTGCTGGATAAGCGTCGGATTCTTTGAGTCCTTCTATAAAATTACTCGTTTGTTTTTCAGCATTATAGACGCAGGCGCTAGAAGAAAAAAAATATTTTTTTATTTTATTAACTAAACAAGCGCGCAATAAATTAGTATTAATCAAAACTGACAGCATACATTCTGCTTTATTGTTTTCTATAAAACCCATCCCTCCCATATTGCAGGCCATATTATAAATAAAATCTACTCCTTTAGTAACTTCAAGACAATTTTCATATTCTCTTAGATCCAATGAAAAATTTTTATTAGAATCAAATAATTGAAACCAATTTTCTAGAGGCTTAACATCTGCGCATACTACTTCATGACCGTCCGCTAATAATGATTTAACAAGATGACCACCTATAAAACCTCCAGCACCGCAAACTAAATACACATTTTTCATAATTAAAGTGTTTTATATTTATAATTATATTTATAATTATTTATTAATTAATAAAATAAAATTAACTATATTAAAAATAATTTTCTATTGAAAAGTAGCTACTTTAACTCTTTTTGATAAAAAACCTATAATGTTCTCGGATTTCCTTCTAATTTTTCAATTAACTTAAGGTTGTTCGAGCATCCAATAACTTCATAACTAAAATGATTACATCTTGGTATTTATCAAAAAACAATTATTTTAGTAACAAAAGATTTAATTTAAATTTTTCTTAACGCAGTAAAGTAGTTTTTTTCTTTTAAAACTATTATCACAATAATAATTAATGATTATATATTTTCACTTTTTTAATGATATATAGGTGTTAAAATTAAATTAAAATTTTTTTACTATCTTGTTAATATAAATGAGTAAAAAACTAAAAGAAATTAAAAATTACTGGAATAATCAGCCATGCAACATTAATCATTCGAATGAACCTGGGCTAAGTAAAAAGTATTTTAATGAGGTAAGAAAGAAAAAATATTTTGTAGAGAATCATATATTAAAATTTGCAGATTTTAAAAAATATAATAAAAAAAACGTTTTAGAAATTGGATGTGGAATTGGCACTGATGCAGTAGAATTTATCAAAAATGGTTCAAATTATATTGGTATAGACTACTCAGATGAATCAATAAGAATTTGTAAAATAAGATCTAAAGTATTAGGGTTAACCAAAAAAAAACCGCTTTTCATGGTTGATAATTGTGAACAATTAAAAAAAATAAAAAAATTAAATAAAAAATTTCATTTAATATATTCTTTTGGAGTTCTGCATCATACTCAGAATATGAAAAAAGCATTTAATCGAATATATGAGATAGCAGATAAAGATACAGAGATTAAAATTATGCTATATGCAAAAAACTCATATAAAAAATTTTTATTAAATCACACGAATTATAGATATGAATCGCAAAAAGGATGTCCGGTGGTTCAGACTGTTAGTGACGACGATGTTAATGGTTTAATAAAAAATAAATTTAAAATAATAGAGAAATATCAAGATTTTATTTTTCCTTATAAAATAATACCTTATAAAAATAATAAATTTATTAAAATAGATCATTTTAAAATTATGCCCAAAAAAATATTTAAACTATTACAAAAAAATATTGGGGAACATATGATGCTAAAATTAAAAAAAATTGCAGTTTAATAATACAAGCCTGAATGTATTTTTTTAAAATTAAACACCCATTTTTTTGATTGGGATATTCTAGAAAATTTAAGAATATTTTTTTTAAGTTTATTTCTTTTATCTTTATTTAGTAGAGAATTTATTCCTTTAATAATATCTAACGGGTTGTAAATATTTATACCATAACCAACATTTACTATTTTGTTTAAATTATTAATTAGTCCATCATTAGAGATTAGTGAAGGTAGAGATCTTTGTATTGCTTGATAAAAAACACCGCTAGGGGAGGAATAATTTTTATAACCAAGCCAAACAATATCTGTAGCAGAAAATAATAGGGCTTCTTTTTTTTCACTTATCCAACTATTAAATATAAATATTTTTTTTTGCAGGATTAGTTTATTTATAAAATTATTATTTAATAAAAAACTTTTCTTATTAAAAAGTTGTTTGCCAGCTAAAATAATTCTAATGTTTGTGTTCAATTTTTTATTGTTAAAAATAGAAAGAAGTTCAAGAATTCCTTTGGACTCTATAAGAGCACCATAAACAAGTATCACGATAGATTTTTTTGGTATATCTAACTTTTTTCTTGAATAAAACTTATTAAAATTGAAATTAAATTCTTTAGGATCATGTAAAAAATGTAACTTATCACGATTGTTCCATTTTTCTGATTGAAGGTAATTTTTTAATAAATGATCATTGGTAATAATATTTTTCAAAGTGGGAATATATAATAATCTTTTAAAGAATTGTTTTTCTAAATAATTAAAACGAGGTTGATACAAAATTCCATATTTACATAAGTGAAATTTTACTCCTAAATAAATTCCAGAAAAGCCAACATCTAGAAATGGACTTCCAAAAAAAACTAAAGCTTTATCAAATTTTTGAATAGAGGTAAGCAAAACATGATCAAATTTTACTAATGAATTCATTTCTCTAAACTTTTTCTTTATTACAAAATATAATCTTATTTGATTTATAATTAATTGGAGTGATGAATAATTATTTATTTTTGAATTTTGAATAGTTTTAATATTAAATTTTACTTTTTCCTTTTTTAATATTTTCAATGCTCCTTTTGCTTTTATTTTTGCATCAGCTGATGTTAGTAATGTAATTTTAACTTTTTGATTTTTAAAACTTCTTAAAATATATTTTATATAACCCGTCAAATAATGACCTTCATATTCTGTTTCTATAATCAATATTTTTTTCATTGTTTTTTTAAACAAATAGTAAGCAAAAAATGATAGCAGTAATATTCCCAAATAATTTAAATATATTTTTGTAATTAGTTAAAATCGAAAATAGCGTTAACCCTATTTTTAAGAACGCCATTAGAAAAAAAGATTTTTTTTTTAAATTAAATCTTTTTACAATCTTATATCTATTTAGAAATTCGTAATATCCAAAGGTAAATGAATTTCTGATAACATCTTTTAAATGAATAAACTTGGCATCAGCAACTACTAAAAAGATATTCTTTCTTTCGGGATTAATTTGTAAAGAAAAATCTAAATCTTCCAAATAACTATAGACGCCAAAAGATTCATCAAAGGATTTGTCTATTATTATTTCCTTTTTAAAAATTACACAAGCTGTAGGCAACCACTGACTTTCTAAATTTTTTTTTAGGTTATATATTTTTGTGTGCCATCCATTATTTAGTATTTTGCCTTTAATAGAGTTGTATAATCCTATCTTTTTTATATAGACACTTAATTTAATTTTTTCTAACAAAGTTTTTTTTATAAAATTTATATTATTAAAAGAAAAACCGAGATATTTTCTTTTATATTTTTTAATATGAGAATTCATAATATTAAAAGAATTTTTGTAAAAATTTAAATCATCATCTAAAAACATAATAAATTCTAATTTGCTTTTATTTAATTTTTGAAAACCTATGTTTCTTTGCAGTGAAGTTGAGGGTTCGGAAAAATAAAGATTAACATTAAATTTATTGCAAATATAAATTATTTCTTTTTTTAAATGTTTATCTGAACTATCAATAATAACTGTTTGTAAAAATTGTATTTTATTTTTTAAAAAAAAATTAAGTGTGGAATATAATTCATTTGGCCTATTACGGGTCGGTATAATCAATCCTGTTTTGCTAGTAAACATTTTTAAATATTAAGGCAATACTAAGAATTTTTTATTTAGAATAATTTACTTATTAAACTTAAAGATAACAAAACTATACATAAACAATGTTAAAATTATATAATATAAAGTTTGTCCATGCAAAATTGATAAAAAATTTGGAATAATGGTAATGCCGCTAATAATTAACATGGTTTTTATATATCCAAGTTTTTTTAATAAAATATGATGGATATGATTTCTGTCAGGATGAAATGGGTGTCTTTTGTGCATAATTCTTTGAATGGCAAGTCTTAACAAATCTAAACCTGGGACTTGCATTGCTAAAAATATTTCATCAGCTAAAAAAGCTTTATCTGTATTTTGAGATTTAATAAATAAATAAGAAATTATAAAAGCTATTAATAAGGAGCCATTATTACCTAAAAAACATTTATTTTTAATATTAAGGTAAGAAAAAAAAATTAAAGACAAAATCATTACTGACGATATATCTATAAATAAATCTTTTAAAATGAAGATAAAAAAAATATTTAAAGAATATAAGGATGATTGAAGATTTATTCCATCAAACATATTGAATGCATTTAGATACAAGAGGACACATAAAATTAAAAATGGGAATGCTATAAAATTAATATTTATAGGATCGAATAAAAAAGAAAATTTTAAAAAAGTTAACGAAAAATTATTTGATAAGTATAAAAAACTAAAAATAGCAAGTGAAAATATAATTAATTTTAAATTAGGATTTAGATTAAATGAGTCATCATAAAATCCTAACAAGAAAAAAAAAGTTATAAAAATAAAAAATATTATAAAATCATAGATATCAAAATAAGAAGGCTTTATATTCAAAAAGTGAAATTCATATTGTGTGAAAATAAAATATATAATTAAATTTATAAAAATTAAAAAACCACCGATTGCAGGCGTTGTTTTTTTATGTAATTTTCTAATATTATCAGGTTTGTCGTATAAATTGATAAGTTTAGAAAACTTATTAAAGAAAATTATTAAAAAAATATTTAACAAAAATAAAAATATAAACATCAATTTTTTTTATTGTAGTAATAAAAATTTAATAAAAAAGCTAAATTGAAATAAAAAATTACGGAAAGCCAATTATTAAAAAAATTGCCAGATGGTATTATAGGAAACAAATATTCAATCAGAGCTAGAATAATGAACAATTTGTAAGAATTATAATTCCGGTTTTTGATTTTTCCTCCACTAAAAAATATTTTTATGAAGTCTTTTAAAAAAATTAATAATAAGTAAATAAAAAAAATAAAGAAAAAAACATAACCAAACAAGCCAATTTCAGACAAAATTTGAAGATGAAAACTATGAGGATGGGTATTACATCCATTCTCAAACTCATTATTTGAAAAAACATAGTCTCCTTTGCTTACTTTAGAAGAAGATTTAATTGTATCTAAAATTTTATTTTTAATTTCGATTGATATTATTAAGTTATTTTTTTCAAATAAAGAAAATAGATTTTCAGCCTTTTGAATTTCAGAACTATCTTTTGATATTAATGCAATTTCTAAATCTTTAGATTTTTTTTCAAAGTCTAATTTATGTTTTTCTAATACATAATAAACAAAAGTGCGACTATCTACAAAATTTTTTTTTAAATAGTAATAACCATCTATTGGAGAATAATTTCGATTATTGCTCTCTATTAAATCTCTCGTTGAATAGGGTTCCTTGTCACAAATATATCTAAAAGATTTAATTCCATGACCTAAAAATTTTTTTTCTAAAAACATTCTATAGGCAGTGACAAAATGCATTTCATGTCTTTCACTAAACAAAGATGTCTTTTTCTCATTAAATTGAAATAATGTGTGCTTGTAGACTCTATCAACAGTTGATGGTTTTATAAAAAAAAGCAAAAAAAAAGAAATTCCTAAAATAACTATATTTAATAAAAATTGATTTTTATTTGGCAACAAAAATAAATATAATAAAACTGTAATAAAAAAATAAAACATGGATACTCTTTCAGCGCTAAAAAAAATTAAAATGAATGAGATCAAAATTAAAAAAATTCTAATAATGTTAGCTTTTTTAAAATTTTCTAAATAAGAAATAGCAATTAGAATTGGAAGTGTTTTGGAAACATAACTACCCATGACTAATTTATCCCTAAAAAAACTTGCAATTCTATTATTCACAATTGGATATCCTAAAATATTTTGACCTAAAATTAATTGAAACATTGAGTCAAAAAATAAAATTAAATATGAAAATAGAAATGAAAAAAAAATAATTCTTTTTAAATTAGTAATTTTTTCAAATAGATATGCAGTAAAAACAGAGAATAATATCAATCTAACATAAGGTGCCGAGGTTGAAAATGAAACTAGAGGATTGTGTGAAAAAATAGAATTAATATTAATATAAAAATAAAAAATTAAAAAAAAAATAATTAAATTTTTTCTTAAAAAAAAAATTTTTTTGTTAAAATAAGAATAAATAATAAAATAAATAGCAAATAAGGTCACAAACGCATCTGATAAAAGTGGACCTGAAATTAATAAAAAAGGAAATAAAATAAATAAATATTTAAATAAAAAAAAATTTTTTATACTAAATAACATTGTTAAATCAAATTGTAATAACTGATAATTGTATGTATATATACTTAAAAATACAAAACTATTTCTTTGAATAACTCTAGTATAATTAATAAAAAAAAAAATCTAGAAATTTTTTTAATTATTTCTTGGATAATATGCTTATTATCAATAGGGGTAAATTTTGAAAATCCACTATCAAGTGTCTATCAGGATAAAAAAAATTATATACTTTCTTATATAAATTTATTTCGATATTTGGGACCAACTATTTTATTGCCATTGCTAACTTATTTTTTTTTCAAATTTGAAAAAAATATTTTCCCGTTTCTTGGATTTTTTTTTTGTTATGGTCTTTGGCAGTTAATAATATTTATTTTATTAAAAAAAAACTTAGACTTTTTGCAAAATTGGCAGCTTATATTCAATTTGTTTTCAATACTATTAATTTTTCATTTAGCAAATAGTTTCAATGTAGATTTTGAAAAAAAACTTTTATTTATATTTGTTTTTTTTATTTTTGTAATTTTATTATATTTTTCATATGAAGTATTATTGGATTATATAAAAACTAAAGAGTTATTATATTTATATCATTCTAAAGTTTTGCACCCCAATACTAAAATCTTTGAACAAGAAGTTCCTAGAGTTACTGGCTTAAGTAGAATGGCTGTTATAATATTTTATTTTATTTTTTTTATTAAAGATAATTTAAATAACAAAAAATTAGTAATTTCATGCACATTATTTCTTTGTCTTTTATCTGTATTAATTTATGCTTTTAATACACGTACAGGCTTACTTGGAATGATAATTCTAATAATATTTTATATTTTTTTTATTAAAAAACTATTTTTTGAGAAAATCTTCAATATTTTAATTATTATAATTATACCAATCATTATCTTTGAAACGATTAATTATAATAAAAATTATATGAAAGATAATTTATCTATTAATAATAATAATTTACCTATTAATGATAAAAATTTATTTATTAATAATAGGTTAGTACATAACCAAACCTCCTCTGGAAGGCTTGAGATATGGGGTAACAGCCTAGAAATTATAAAAGAAAATAAAATTATATTTGGTACTGGACCACAGGCAGATAGAGTTCTTTTAGGAGATTATTTAAAAAAAAATAAACTAAATAAAAATTTTATAGTTTACGAGAATAATAGCTCCAATGCTATTATTTATAGTTACTTATGTGGAGGGATAATATCATTATCTTTTTTATTTTTTATTTATTTTTTAATATTCAAAAAAATATTTGCTAATCTTTTCTTAAAAAATAACATACATAATAATGTGGTTATAAACTTTTCAATAACTACTTTATTATTCTTAACGATAAGAACATTTTTTGAAAATGGATATGCTATTTTTGGGATAGATTTTTGTCTTTGTTGTTTATGTTATTTTATGCTCATAAAATCAGAAAATTTTCCAAAAAAGATTAGTAGCGAAACCTGATATAATACGAAATTTTTTTTTTTTCTTTCAAAAAAAATTTAATGAAGGATCTATTTTTTAAAATCTTATTTTTAAATGAAATAATTTGAATTAATTGTTTAAAAGAAGATCTGCAGTCATTAAAGTTTAAAGATTTTACGCATAAAAATAATTTATTTTTATGAAATTTAAATTTTTTATTGACAAATGATATTACATTGCAGGACAAACAATCTAAAAAAAATAAAGAATGGAAATTATCGTCACTTATAATTGAATATCTTGTTTTATCTAATAATTTCAATAGCGCACTTCGGGGTAAATTTATGTAATTTTTCACATTGTGATAGATAAATTTATCGCCTACGACCACTATTTTCAAATTTAGCAAAGCAAATCTTTCAATCATATATTTGATAAAAAAATTAGATTTAAGCGGATGTTTTCTTATATAAAATAAAAAATCAATCTTCTTAGTTGTTAATTTTCTTTTATTGTAAAATAATAAACAAAAATTAAATAAACAATATTTTATTTTATTTTTAGGAATGATTTCTTTTAGGTTATCGGTAGAAAATATAACGTTTTTATATTTAAAAAAAATTATTTTTAAACTAATAAAATAAAAAATAGGAAAGATTATTTTCCTAAAAAACGTATTTAAGTTATAAAAATTATCTTTATAAATATTGCCTGTTATTGGACCTAGTATTGTTTCTTTTGGAAGAAAAATAAAAATAAGAAAATTCCATAAAGGTAAATAATTTACATAACAGGTTTGCTTGCCTTTTAAATGATAGTACCAAACTAATAAAACTCCATAAAATGGATATAAATATTTTGTTAAGAAATTATTAAAATATTTTTTTTTTTTTAAAAAAGAATATTTTTTTTTAAGTATATATTCAGAATTATTCGAAATTATTTTTATCGTTCCTTTATTTTGAAAATAATTCTCAACAAAACACCTTGCTAATAAGCCTTCACCGGTGAAATTTTCATAATCAGAAGACCAAACAAATATATTATATTTTATCACTTAATTTTTATTTTATTATATACACCCGATACCTCACCTATGATGTAATAAATTAAAGTTTCAATTAATCTTTTTACTCTACGGTACGTGTCATATTGAAGTCTCCATAAACTTTCTGCAAAAAAATATTTGTTAAATTTCTCCGGTAATGGTTTTTCTAAACCAGAGGCCATATTAATAGCCCCTCCGAAGCAAAATATTTTATAATATTTTTGACTGTCGGCAATATAACATGCTAAATTTTCTTGTTTCGGTGTTGGCAGTGTAATTATGCAAATATCATCTTTTTTAAATACTGGAATATATTTTATAAAATCATCTATATTACCCATGGGTAATTGGACATGAGTTACATTTATATTAAATTTCTTTTCTAAATAATCTTTTGAGATTTTATGTAAATTTCCTAGCACTACTATTCTATTTATATTGTTAAATTGCAATCGATTTAGGAAATCTCTTCCTGGAATTTTTTTTATATCTTGAGGAAAAAATCTTTTTTTAAAAAAACCATCAGGCCAAAGAATCATTGATTCATGAATTAGCAATTTTTTTGATGAATAGTAACCTAAAAATGCCAAATTTAAACCACTTACTATAAAGTTATTTCTATAATCAATTCTCGATTGATCAAAAATCATTTTTATGAAAAAATTATTTTTTTTCATCAAAATATTTAAAATATTTATCAATTTTTTGATCCCTCTTTTTTTTGAATAAATTTTTAATAAAATATCATAAGAAGATTTTTTAATTTCTAATTTTTCATTCTTAAAAAAATTTACAATGTCTTTGGTGTAGGTATCGTCGTCATAATAATTAAAAGCTTTTCCAATTTTATATTTATTAATTATCCTGTTTGTTTCTCCTCCCAATAAACCTAATATTGGCTTTTTATATTTTAAATATGTTTGAAATTTTCCTGGAATCGTTGAATTAAAAGTTTGTTTATACTGTAGAGAAATCATTAAATAATCCGCATTATTTAAATAGTATTGTATATCTTCAAATTTTTTTAATCCTAATAAATGTAAATTTTTTAAATCTTTTTGAACTTTTATTTTTGTTAAACTTTTATAGTCTCTTCCTTCACCTAATATATAAAATTTAATTTTTTCTTCTCTTGTCGCCTGTATAACTTTTGCAACTAAATTAAAGTTTTGAGATTCTCCAACATTTCCTGCAAATACAATATTAGTAAAATTATTATCAATTAACTCTATATTTTCTTTATTTTCTTTTTCTTTATGATCTATATCCTCTGGCCAAGAAGGAAAGTAATATAATTTTTTATTTAAATTTGCGTTTAAATTTTTTATTATTTTTTTAAAAGATAACGATTGACATAGAATTATATCTGAATTTTTATAAATAAAATTTACAATTTTATTAAAAATTTTATATATATTACTTTTTTCTTTTATAATATTTAAATCTGATAAAACATTAGGCCATAAATCTAAAACCCAGATAACATGTTTTGTTCTTTTTAATTTTGATAAAAATATACTTATTATAGCAACAATAATAGGTGATGTGGCGAAAGTTATAATAACATCGTATTTTTTTTTTCTAAGTAAAAAACTTCCAAAAATAATGCCTGTAAATAAAAATGATAAATAATTTAATACTAATTGAAATTTACTATCCGATCCTCTTGGAATTATTGGCACCCTATATATTTTTATATTATCTAACTGATTAAATTTTTCTCTATTTAATAAAAACTCATCGTAAAATTTTCCTTTTGGATAATTTGGATATCCGGTCAGAATATCTACTTCAAAATTTTTTTTTGATAATTCAATAGCCAAATCGTTAACTCTAAAATACTCTGGCCAGAAATATTGTGTAACTATTAAAACTTTCATTATTTTAAATAGTTATTTGTGCTTAAACCAAGTCCTTCGATTTATATAGGGAATATAACTTTGAAGAATATTTATCACTTTTTCAGAAACATTAATCTCTGAATAATCCTTATGTATATCCTTTTCAGGATTTGAAGAAAATCTTCTTAAAACGATTTCGACACTTTTAACAATATTTTCTGAATCTAAACTGCTTATAACTACAGATCCTTTTTCCATGCCCTCTTGTCTTTCGGTAGTTTCTCTAAGGTTAATAGCGGGAAAATTTAAAATATTAGACTCCTCAACTATACTGCCACTATCTGAGATAGTAATTTTTGCATTTAATTGTAACTTTATATAATCAAAATAATTAAATGGTTTTAAAAACATAATTCTATTTAATAATTTTTTTTTAATTATTTTTAACTGAGAATAAGTTCTGGGGTGAGTAGAAAAAATAATTTTTTTATTTAATTTTTTTGAAATTTCATTTAGTGCAATAAAAATTGAATTTAAATTATAGAAATTACCTACATTTTCTTCTCTATGACAACTAACTAAAATATAATTATATTTAATTAATCTTAATTTTTTTAAAATTCTTGAATTTTCAATTTCTGCTTGGTACTCTCTAAAAATTTCAAATAAAGGACTGCCTATTTTAAAAATTTTCTCTAAATCAAAACCTTCTTTTATTAAATTATTTTTGGCAACATCACTATAAACCATATTAATGTCAGCTATTTTATCTATCAGAACTCTATTAATTTCTTCCGGAACTCTTTGATCATAACATCTATTACCAGCCTCTATATGAAATATTGGAATTTTTTTTTTTTTGGCGCTTAAAATAGATAGTCCACTATTTGTATCTCCCAAAACTAAAACTGCATCGGGTTTCTCTATATCTAAAATACGGTCTACTTCTATAAGTAAATTTGAAATGAAATGGATAGAATTTTTATATTTTTTTTTATTTAAAGTATATTTTGGTTTTTTTAATCTAAGATCTTTAAAAAAATTATCATTCAAATTTTTATCAAAGTTTTGATTTGTATTTATTACTATTAATGAAAAATATTTTTCTATTTTATTAATAATGCAGGATAATCTTATTATTTCAGGTCTTGTACCTAGGATAACTAATATTTTATTTTTCATTAATTATTTTAAATTTTAATAAATCTTTAAATTACTTATTAAGGATTTTAACAATTTAATAGTTTGTTTTAAATTAAGTTGATTTGTATTTTGAGATGTATAATCAATTGTATCGCTAATTTTAATTTTTCCAGATTTAAAGTATAAATCATAATTTAATTCCCTGTAATCAGGTTGGATTGCAAAATATTTTTTTTCAAATCTCTTTGAAAAAAACAACTCTTCTCTGCTCATAAGTGTCTCGTGATTTTTTTCTCCATGGCGGGTACCTACTATTTTAATTTTAGATTTTGGATATTGATAAATATTAAGCAAAGCTTCAGCAATAATTTTAATGGAAGTTGCTGGAGTCTTAGGAATATAAATATACCCATTCTTTCCTTTGATTAACGCATAAAGAACTAAATCAATAGCTTCATCTAAAGACATTAAAAACCTAGTCATATTAGGATCTGTTATAGTAATAAAATCTTTTTTTATTATTTGATTAATAAATAATGGTAAAACTGAACCTCTAGAAAATAAAACATTTCCATATCTTGTAACCATAATATTAGTTTTATTATTTTTTTGATTTCTTGATTTTGCAATCGCAATTTTTTCCATTAAAGCTTTTGACATACCCATCGCATTAATTGGGTAAACAGCCTTGTCAGTACTTAGACAAATAACTTTTTTGACATTATTTTCAACTGCACAATCAAGAACATTTTGTGTTCCAAGAATATTTGTTTTGATAGCTTCTAAAGGGTAGAATTCACAAGATGGAACTTGTTTTAGTGCCGCTGCATGAAATATATAATCAACATTTTTTGTAGCCTCAAAAACAGAATTTTTATCTCTTACATCTCCTATATAAAACTTTATATTTTCTTTTTTTAGAGAATTTCTTAAATCATTTTGCTTTTTTTCATCTCTACTGAATACCCTTACTTCTTTAAATGGAGCTTTAATTATCTTATTTAGAAAGGCGCTTCCAAACGAACCAGTGCCACCGGAAATTAAAATTATTTTATTTTTAAACATATTCATAATTATTTTATTAGTTACAATAATTTTAGATCTTTTAAATAAGAATATTTTTCTAATGTTCGAATTAGTTTATCTATACTAATCATAACGACAAAATTACTCAATACATTTAGAGTATATTCTAAGAAAAAAAAATCAAACTGAATGTATGTCAAAATTTAATATAATAGCAGCAATAAAAATACAAAAAAAACCTCTTAATAAAATTGAAAAAAAATAGAAAATAAAAAATATTTACAATTTAATATTTTATTTATTTATACCATTCGTATCTTGAATTAAAAAACTTTTTTTCACGATAATATTTTCTAAGTGCAACGCCTTTAAGATAGGCAGTAGCAATTCCTATATTATATAATAAAGGAAAATAAAAAGAAGTTTTTCTCTCGATAAAAGAAATAAATCTTTCTATCCAATGAAGAAAAAGTCTTGCGTACGGAATTTTTAAAAAAAAATTTATCATAAAATTTTTTTCTATCTTATAGTAAATAAGTTCTTTTGCAGCCCTCAGGTTAATTTGAATAATATCAATTATACCGTAGCAACCTAAGAAATTATATTTTTTTAAAAAATCATCAAAATTTCTATTATCTCTATGATACACCAAAGACTTTATTTGAAGTAACTTGTAGTAGTTCTTTTTGAATCTATATGCAAATTCAAAATCTTCGAACCCATAATTTCTAAATTTATTATTAAAAATAATGTTTATTTTAGGAAGTACACAACTGTTTAGCCCCATATTCATAGTAAGAAAATTTTTATTAGGAACATTTTCTTTTTCATTCAAATAACAAACTCTTGATTGCCTATATTTAATTAAACGTTCATTCTCTTTAAATTGAACATACTTTACCAAGCCACAATACAAACTTCTCTTTCTATTTAATTGCAAAATTTTAATAAAATCCTTTAAAAAATTATTATCAGGGAAGCAATCATCATCAATGAGTATTTTATACTTTCCAACGGAATTTTTAATTCCATAATTTCTTTTAAAAGCTTGATGGTTAATTTTGCAATTATAATAAATAATTTTTAAACCATAAAATTGCTTGATATAACTCAATATTGACAATCTTTTTTTTGAATTACTATCACAAATTATAATTTCAATTGTTTTTTTTAAAATATTAAGCTGCTTGTTTAACAAACCTATTAACTCAAAAATATTTTTTTCTCTGTTAAAAGTTGTGATAATTATCGAAGTTTGAATTTGATTTTTTTTCAAAAATGTACTGCTTTTAATTAAAAAAACTTATTTTATTTTTATTCATATCTGTTATCATTTTTTTCCAAGATGGGGAACGATAGGACAATTTTTTTTTAATTAATGAACTATTCAGCACTCTATTGAGCCTAACTGTTGAGTCTTTTTTTATTAAAATTTTTTTGTTGTAAATTTTAGCTATTATTTTCAATAGAGAATATTTTGATATTTTAGAGGAAGATAAATTATATAATCCAAAAACTTTTTGATTTTTGATGTTTATATATTTATTTATGAAATTAAAAATTTCAAATGTAGTAAATCCTGAAAAAAAGGAATGCGTATATCCTAAGCATTTCTTTTTAGACAGAAACCATTCTAACAATCCATGTCCTGAGGACATTTCGTGACCAATAATAGATGTTCTGAATGTTATAACTTTATTTCCTTTCAATTCTCCTAAATACTTTTCTCCTAAATACTTTGAAAATCCATACAAATCAGTTGCATTTGGCATTGAATTTTCATTATAATTACCTATCTTTCCATCAAACACACAATCAGTACTAAAATGTATTAATTTTATGTTTAGTAATTTCGTAATTTTATAGATTTCTTTTGGAAAAATTGAATTAATATAAAAAACTTCCGAGAATTTTACGAATTTGTTTATTTTTTGCTTAATAAGTCCGATACAATTTATTACGTAATTTGGTTTAAATATTTTGATTTTATTCTTTATTTTTTTAAGTTCGTAAGCAGAAACATTATAATCAATCTTATTATGAAATGCAGAAAAATTGTTTATATAATCAGACCTAGTGCATCCTCTTGTATTAATTTTAGTATTTTTATTAAATCTATAAAATAATTCACTACCTAACATTCCATTAATACCTAAAATATAAATTTTCATAAAAATAATTCTATTTTAATTAAAATTATTAAAATTTCCATTCATCTAAACAAGTATCTTTGTTGGGAAAGTTACCAGAGCATATTATAATTTTTCTTTTGTATCTAATTTGAGAAAAATAGGCACCCCACCAATATAATGTGCTATTTGAAATAATATGATTTTTACAATAACTCATTAGCCAAAGAGTATTGTAAGCATCTTTATATCCAAGATCAGATGTAACTAATGAAAATTTATACTTATTTAAAATCGGTATATTTTTTAATATGTGACTAACATTATGAGAGTTTGTTGAAAATATAAAAAAATTCGGATTTTCCACTTTTTTTAAAATATTGTTAATAGCTCTTTTGTAAAACTCAAGAGAAGCAATACCTCCAAATTTATGTAAATTATTTTTGTTAAAGTTTTCATGCATTCTAATTCCCAATGAAACTGAATTGCAATTTTTAATTTTATTCTTCATGTTTATAAAAATATTATTTCTTGATTTTAAAGGAAATATTTCTTTTATTATAAAATTTTTATTTTCTAAAAAATATTTTTCAGACTGAAAATAGCCGAGTAAGTAAAGATTTTTTTTAATTTTAATATTTAAAATTTTTTTAGAAAAAATACTTAACAAAGATTCATTGATTATTAAAGAATCAGCAAAATAGTTAAATAATTTATCTTTTAAACAAAAAAATTTTCTTAATTTTTTAAAAATTTTAAAAAATAAAAACATAAAAATAATATTTTTATAATAAACTTTTTTTATCTTATTCTTATTCAAAGAAAATTTGCCATTTTCTTTGAATAAAGTGTATATAGAGTTAATCAAAAAACCAGAATTCACATCTATTACTAACTTACAATTATTTTTAATAGCCAAGTTTTTAGCAGCAGCATATTGAAATAGTTGATTGCCCAATCCACCACTAAGAAATAAATAAATTTTATTTTTCATATAGTGAAAAAATTAATTGCTTAAATAATTGTACTGACATTATAATTTATATATCATCATTGTAATTTAAGATTAAAATAATATATCTAAACAATAATGTATTATTCTAATAAAGAATTATTAAATCTAGGCTGTAAAAAAATTGGTAAAAACAGTAAAGTTTCTAAAAAAACATTTATTTATTCTAACTGCATCGAAATAGGTGATAATGTCAGAGTCGATGACCTTGTTACATTAAAGGGAAAAATTGTTTTAAAAAATAACGTTCATCTATCTAAAGGCTGTACATTAGCAGGTGGAACTAAAGGTATATTTTTAGATGATTTTGCAACAACGTCTAATTTTGTACAATTATTTACACTTTCAGATGATTATATTGCTCCATATATTAATGCCGGCACCTTAAGTAAAATTGCTAGGGAAAATTATTCTAAAATTTACGATAAAAGCATTTATATTGGAAAAAATGTTTTAATTGGATCAATGTGTCTAATATTGCCAGGCGCAAATATTGGAGATTATTCATCGATAGGTGCTTTTTCAATTGTTTATGAAAAAATTGAAAAGGGATTATACTTTTCAAATCACAACAAAATAATTAAAAAAAAGAGAGATATAGCTTTGATGAAAAAAAAAATGGTTAAAGTAAAAAAATATTTAAAATTACATAATTAAAATAAATTAAAGAAAATTAATTTATTTACTCAAATAAACAAAGTTAGCTAAATACTTGAGTATTTTTCTTTATTATTCTAATTATGTAATCTAAATGTTTTTTATTCAACTGATCATTCAATGGTAGACATATTTGATGTTTATCAAAATAATTTTGACCGGTTAAATTTTTATTAATGCCTCCGAATAGTTTAAATCTATCAATACGTCTATGCACAACTGAAACTGGAATTGCATATTTATTCATCATTTTAAAAAAAGAGTCTCTTTTTTTAACTAATATAACAAACAACCAGCTTGAAGACTTTCTGTCATTTTCTTTTTTTAAGAGAGTAATACCAGAAACATTTAACAAATTTTTTCTATAATAATCTTCTAACATATTTAAATATTTAATTTTACGTTTTGCAATTTTTAAATTTTCCAAACCTATGGCTGCAGCAATATCATTCATATGATACTTATAACCTAATTGATTTAGTTGGAAATTTCTCTCCCCCAATAAAAAAGATTTACTATTTCTGTCAATACCAAACCATTTTAATTTTTGAGCAAGTTTATGATGCTTTTTTTTTTTACAGATCAACATACCACCATCACCTGTTGTCAAATGTTTTATTGCTTGAAAAGAAAAACAAGTAAAATCTGAAATGGACCCTATAGGTTGATTTCTATAATAAGCTCCTATGGCATGAGCAGCATCTTCAATTACTAAAATTTTTTTTTCTTTAGCTATTTTTCTTATTTCTAACATATCGCATGGATATCCGCCCCAATGCACAACAATAATTGCTTTAGTTTTTGCGGTAATTTTTTTTTTAATTGAAAGAGGACATATATTTCCAGTATTCTTTTGGATGTCAGCAAAAACTAATTTAGCATTTTGATATAAAACAACCATTGCCGTAGCTAAAAAAGTTTGTGCCGGTAAAATCACTTCGTCGCCGGTCTTAACGCCCGCGCAAGAAAGCGCCAAATGCAAAGCAGATGTTCCGCTATTTACTGCTGAACAATTTTTTATGTTAAAAGTATTACTAAAGCTACTCTCAAATGATTCACTTTGTTGCCCAGAGCTAATTTTACCTTTTTTTAAAATTAAATTAACTTTTTTTTGAGCGCTACTATTAATTGTGGTTGAAAAAAAATTAATACGCATTTATTTTTTTTTTATAATAACTAATGGTTTTTTTAATACCACAGTCTAATTTAACAAATTTATAATTAATGAAATATTTTTTAAACTTACTATTATCCAACTGTTTTATTAGGGCGCCATCAATTTTATTATTATTTGTTATAATTTTTATTTTGGATTTGAGTATTTTTTTTACTAATTTAGCAATCTCTAATATAGAGTAAGACTTATTTTGAGCAAGATTTATTGGATAGTAGTCTTTAATTTTATTATTTTTTATTTCTTCCAAAAAAATCTTTGCAACATCCTCAGCAAAAATCCATTCGCGTCTAGGTTTTCCAGATCCCCAAACTTCAAATTCTTTTTCTTTATTTCTAACGCCTTTTAAAAATCTTAATATTATACCATTTAATGCGTGTGTTTTTTCAGGATTTAGATAATCGCCAGGTCCATATGCGTTTGGGATTATGAAATTTTTAGAATGGATATTATATTGCTGATAATAAAATTTCGATAAATAATATAAAATTCTCTTAGACATTCCAAAAGGAAGTATCGATTTGTGTACTTCACCTTTTAACCAAATATCCTCTTTTTGAATATTTAACTCATGATCATATGCGCAATTAGAGATTGGATTATAAATTACAACATTTTCTTGAGTTTTTCTTACAGCTTCATATAAATTAAAATAAATTCTGGAATTATCTCTAAACACATCAGCTGAATTTTTAGAAATATAATTTAATCCACCAACATGTGAGGCACAATTAATAATAATGTTCGGCTTATATTTATTTAAATTGTTGATTATAATTTTTTCATTATTCAAATCACAATCATTTCTTCTTGATAAAGAAATAACTTTATAATGATTTTTTAGGATTGATTTAATATTAGATCCAATAAAACCAAATCCACCAAAAATTATTATTTTTAACATGGAAAATTGAACATTAATATTGCATTAACATTTTTAAACATTGTATATAACTTTATAAAAATGAACAGAATTTTTTGTATTGGACTTGGAAAACTAGGGCTAATTTTTTCACAAATTTTAGCCAATAACAACAACATAGTTTACGGTTATGATGTTGATAAAAGTATACATGATAAAATTATAAATAATGAAAAAGATAACGAACCATTCTTAAACACTTTAATTAAAAAAAACAGAAAAAGATTTTTTTTTACCAATAACGTACCTAGTGCTGTAAATTTAACAAATTCATGTTTTGTATTAGTTCCAACACCCTCAAAAAAAAATCATGAGTTTGATAATAGTTGTATTTTGCAATCTCTAGATAAAATTGCTAAATATTTACATAATAAAAAAAATTACTTAATAAATATTACTTCCACTGTAAATCCTGGAACTTGCAATTACTTAATTAAATATCTAGAGGAAAGATTTAGCTTAAAACATGGTAAGCAATTTGTCTTAACATACAATCCTCATTTAATTGCCTTAGGATCTATATTCGACAATGTAATTAATAGCGATTTAGTCATTGCTGGATCCGACCTTCCGGAAGGTCACAGGCTTTTAAAAAAAATTTATTCAAAAATTTACAAAAAAAATATCGATAAATTAAAATTCTTAAATTTAAAAGAGGCTGAAATTTCTAAGATTGCAATAAATAGTTATGTCACATTAAAAATATCTTATTCTAATTGTTTAAGTCAAATTGCAGATAAAGAAAAAAATGTCGATATTTCAAAAGTGCTAAATACAATTGGTCACGATAAAAGAATTGGACATAAATATTTATCTTTAGGTGCATTATACGCAGGACCTTGCTTTCCAAGAGATAATAAAAATTTTGCACAGTATTTGAAAAAAATAAAAGTATCGAATCAGATACCTATGACAACTGACAAAATTAATAATATTCAAATAAAAAGATATACTAATATTTTTAATAAAATAAAAAAAAATATTAAAAATAAAATAACCGTTGGTTTATGTGGCTTAAGTTATAAAATAGATACTCCGGTCACAACTAGTTCACCAGGTGAAAGATTGTTAAAATATTTTAATAAAAAAAATAATGTTATTGTTTATGATGAAATAATTCCAAAAACTAATTACAAAATTAATCTATATAAAAATTTAAAGAAATTTTTCAATGATGCCGACATTATTTTCATCTGTTACAAAAATAATAAATTTAAAAAAATTGAAAAATTTAATACTAATAAAAAAAAAATAATAATTGATTTGTGGAATTATATAAATATTAATAAAAAAAATATTCTTTTAAAGAAAATTGGCATAAATTAAATAATAGAAGATTAAATTATTTAATTTTTGACAATCTTTCCGTCGCTTAAATTATATAATTCGAATTTATTATTGATTTCAAGTTTTTTATGAGAAACAATTATTATTGTAACTGAATTGGAAAGTTGAAAAACTTCATTTAATATTAAAAATTCAGTTTCCTCATCTAGTGCGCTAGTAGCCTCATCTAATATAAGAATTTCTGGCTGTTTATATAAAGCTCTTGCTATACCTATTCTTTGTTGCTCACCTCCTGATAGAGACGTTCCATTTTCTCCAATCATTGTTTGTAAACCATTTGGCAATTTACCGATTAACTTTTCTAATCGTGATTTTTTAATAACTTCTTTAGCTAAATTTAAATCAAATAGATTTTGATTTTGACCAAAAACAATATTTTCTAATATCGTATCGTCAGTAAGTAAAGTTTTTTGAGCGACGTATCCTATTTTTTTTTGATAGGCTCTTAAAAAATTATCAATATTTTTGTTATCAATCAAAACTTCCCCCTCTGTAGGTTTCAATAATCCGCAAACAATATTCAGAATAGTACTTTTCCCAGAACCACTTTGTCCTTTTATAAAATTAACAGAATTTTTTTTAATAATTAAATTTATATTTTTTAAGATTAAGGAGTTCTCTCCTTCGTTATATTTAAAAGAAACATTTCTAACTTCTATTTGATTGTTAAATTGACAAGAAACACTTTCTTCTTTTTTTAAAGAAATATTGGTTTTAACTAAAACTAATTCAGCATGTACTAAATCGATTGAATTAGAATAAAACTTAAAACTATTTAAAGAATTTAATATTCTATTTAATGAGGGCAAAAATCTAAAAAAAGCAACGGCAAAAGTGCTTACAATTAAAACCAAATCTGTGCGAAAAAAACCAAAATATTTATATCCAATAAAAATTGTTAATGAAAAAGAGAGCAAAACAATACCCTCCCAAAGGGGTTTATTAATATCATTAAAAAATCCTATAAATGTAAAACGTTTAACAGAATGAAGATTATCTATGTGAAATTTATTGATAAAAAAATTTTCTATATTATCTAATTTTACAGACTGAATAACATTAAAACTTTTCTGAAGATTATTAATTTTTCTACTATCGTAAAAAGATTTCTCAACTCCATATTTTTTTATTTTTTTTTTGTAAAAGTGAATAGTAAAAAAAAATAATATAATACAAAAAACAAATAATATTATGCTAAAAATAAAAAATTTGATTGATAAAAAAATAATAATAGAAATAATTAAAAACAATTCAGTAAAAAAAACTAAATAACTATCTATTACTCTAAAACAAAAGTTATCGACTTCATTAATAATATTAGAAATAAGTTTTGATGAATTATTTCTCAAAAAGAAAATATAATCTTGATTTAAATAACTTGAATAAAATTGATCAGATATTCTAACATGTAAATTATGTACTTGATTATATTTAACTTTAGAAGTTAATGCATAAAATGAATTTCTTAAAATGAAAATAATAAAAAAAGATAAAAATAAATTATAATGACTTATATTAAGGCTTGTAAAAAAAAAATTTATATTAGAAAAATTACTTTTAATGTTTAAAAATATTAATAAAAGCGGTTGAATAAATAGCAATAATAAGATTTCAAGGAAACTAGTTACAATGACAAGGAAAAATAAAAAAAAAATTCTATATCTTTCATTATTTGTTAGTATTAAAAATATTTTTTTCATAACTAAAATGCTAAATATTAATTAATATAACTTATAATTCAGCATTATTAATAATACTATTAATAAAATATAAATGAGTTCAAAAATTCAAATTTTTATCTTAAGTCTGAAAAATAGCGACAGGATAGATCGGTTAAAAAAAAGATTAAAAATATTAAATATAGATTATAAAATATTGTTATGAATAGATGGAAATAAGAAAATAAATCATAAAAAATTAAAAAAAATATATAACCAAAAAAAAACAACAAGTTTTATTAGCAGAGAACTTGCCTTTCCAGAAATTGCAGCTTCGTATGCCCATTTAATGGCTTATGAAATAATTGTTAAAAAAAAAATTAGCTCAGCCATAATTATGGAGGATGATGTCTACCCATCTAAAATAATTTCTTATTGGGTCAAAAATAATATAAAAATAAATGATAATTATATTTTAAGTTTTTACGTATATCCTGGTTTAGGTTTCATTTATAAAAAACCTAAAATTGAAAATATCCTAGGAACTAGCAAGAATAAAATAAATATCCATAATGCCAAAACACACCTTTTAAATGGTTCGTGTTATCAGATAAATTTCAAAACATGCAAAAATATCTTAAGGATAACTAATGGAAAAGTATGTGGCTTTGTGGACTGGCCAATTAATTTACAAAATAGTAAAATTAATTTGGGAGTAACTTTGCCCTACTTAAATACTTTTATTAAAAATAAATCAAATACAGCTAATGCTAGGGAAGAAATGACATCTAATATTTTTGGTTTTAAACATAAATTACCAATTTTTATTCAGGATATATTAAAGACTTTCTATTATTTAAGTTTGACTCCATATTTTTTGAGAAGATATAGTAATTTTAATTTTTATTATGAATATTTTTTTTTTAAATATTTGCAATTAATCAAAAATATTTTTATATCAAAATATTACAATACAGAAAAAATTTATAATAACGTAAAATTTTATTCTTCAGATATTAAAAATAAAATTAATTAATTTAAATTTATATTTAATATAAAAAAATATAAAAAATTTAATATAAAAACTATTTTTTAATTTTTTCTATTGCGCTATCGCACATGTCTTTGATTAATTTTTCTATTGAAGTTTTATTTTTCCATCCTAATATTTTATAAGCTTTTGAAGAATCTCCAATCAATTGGTATACTTCGGCTGGTCTGATATAATCTTTGTTTACTTCTATAAATGCTTTTTTATTTACAATACCCCTTTCATTTAAACCTTTGCCAATCCAGTTAATTCGAAGGTTTAAATATGAACAAACTTTATTTACAAACTCTTTAACCGAGTACTGTTTTCCTGAAGAAATCACATAATCATCTGGTATTTTTTTTTGCAACATTAACCACATGGCCTCAACGTAGTCTCTAGCATGCCCCCAATCTCTTCTGGCATAAATATTTCCTAAAAAAAGTTTTTTTTGTAACCCAAATTTGCAATTAACAAGAGCATTAACTATTTTTTTTGTAACAAAAGTATCTCCTCTTCTTGGAGATTCATGGTTAAATAAAATTCCATTACATGCAAAAATTTTAAAAGACTCCCTGTAATTTTTGACAATCCAATAAGAGTATAATTTTGCTATTCCATATGGACTCTGGGGATGAAATGGTGTTTTTTCATTTTGCTTTCCTTTTGTCGAGTTTCCAAAGATTTCAGAAGTTGAAGCGTTATAAAATTTAATTTTTTTTTTTATCATTTTAATATTTTCTAATAATCTCAAAGTTCCTAAAGCAATAGTATCTGCTGTGTATTCAGGTTCATCAAAAGATACGGACACGTGACTTTGCGCAGCTAAATTATAAATTTCATCTGGCATTATTTCTTTTAAAATTCTATTTAAACTAGACCCATCTGTTAAATCTCCATTTCGTAAATAAATATCTGGATTTTTTATATGTGGATTGCCCTTCAAAAGATGATCTATTCTTGAAGTGTTAAAAGAAGATGTTCTGCGATTAATTCCAACGACGGTATAGTTTTTTGATAACAAAAATTCAGCTAAATACGATCCGTCCTGGCCGGTAATACCTGTTATTAAAGCGACTTTTTTTTTCATGGTCTAATAATTGTAACGATTCATTTAATAATTTATTAAATTAAATTTTTTAATCCCATTATAAAAAACTTAATATTTTTTCTACAAATATTTTTTCATTATCTAAATTTACTTTTTTAACAATTAGGGGTTCCTGGGTAAATTTTTTCAAATAACTATCATCTTTAAGTAAATTGCATATTGTATGATAGTTATCTTCTACATGATCTACAAGATTAACAAATGCATTTTTATTAAAATCTATATTAATATTATGATCTGCCCATGATACAGGTAGACACTTTGCGGAAAATGCATCTGGAATTTTTTCTGAATAACAACCTGGATAAATGCTATTTTCTGGACACAAATTAAATGAGTAATTTTTCATTATATCCATCTTAACAAAACCACTTTCGTTATGATTTTTTATTTTAGGGTTAAAATAAGATCCATAACCGTCTACTACAAAATATTTAGATAAATATTGAAAAATACTACCTCTGGGTTCGTCTAAATGGCTTGTAAATAAACACATATTTCTTTTTCTTTTTAAAAATTCATTACTCAAGGGGTTCATTAAATCCTCTATTTTATAAAACGAACCAAATCGTTTTGCATTTTGAACATCATTATTTCTAATTATTCCTTCACTGGACCAATCTATATTATTTTTCCATATTGGTAATCTCAAATGATTTTTATGATAAACTCCAAAATCTAGTGTTATGTAAAAATCAGCATTAATAAGATTATGTCTAAAATTTTCTTCAGAATAGAATATTTTTAGTGGAGATAATTTTCTACCAAGCAAAAATTTTTTAAACGTAGAGTAAGAGTTTAAAATTTTTTTATTACAAATTTTTCTAGAAAGTTTGCTTTTAATCGAGTCATAACCATACGGCCCTATAAATAATAAATCACAATCATCTACACTACTAATTATTATTATTTTTTTACTTAATATTTTGATTAGATGAAAAATTATTGTATTTTCAACATCAGCAGTATTTAAAAAAGATACTTTAATCGTTTTCATTTTTTACGAAATTTGCTTTTGAATCTCTTTCTGAGATAATAACCTTTTTTGATGATAACTTAATTTTAAAAAATGGATCTTTATAATTAAAAGTAAATTGATTATCTTGACCTTTATAATAACGCGACTGCTTATAATGATAAACAGCTTTATTACTCAAAACTAAAAAACTATTACCAAATCCAGGCGGAATTAATAATTGAAAATAATTATCTGAATTTAAAATAAATTTTTCAGATTTTCCAAAATCTTTAGAATTTTTATTACAATTTACTATAATGGACTCACATTTTCCATAAACACAGGATACGAGTTTCCAGGTTCTATAATCACCATGTATGCCTTTAAAGACGTTTTTTTTATTTAAAGAAAAATTATCTTCAACAAAATTAATTTTAAATAGTTTTCTATATTCTTTTTTATTATAACTTTCTAAATAACATCCTCTAGAGTCGTAAAATTTTGTCCGAGGAAAAATCTTATAAATTTGTAATATTTTAGATTTTTTTATAATCATTTATATGCGGTTTTTATAATATTTTTATGTTAAATTGTGTTTAATTTATATTCGTACTCAAGGTAAGTAAGTTAAGTAGGTAAATATAATAAAATTAAAATGTTAAAACACAATAAAAATATTAATAAATTAATACTTAGAATATGTGAACTCGCTTCTTCTGCCGAAGAAGGACATGTTCCAAGTTCTTTATCAGTTTTAGACATTGTTTGGGTTATTTACAAACAAATATTAAACCCTAAATTAATAAATTCTAATTCTTTAAAGAGGGATTACTTTATAATGAGTAAAGGTCATGGGTGTTTAGCTCAGTACGTTGTGATGGAGGATAAAAATATTATAAAAAAAAATTATTTAAACTCTTTTTGTAAGTACAATAGTAAATTTGGAGGACACCCTGATAGTAACAAAATAAAAGGCATCGAAGCTTCGACTGGTTCTTTGGGTCATGGCTTCCCGTTTGCCGCAGGCATAGCCTATGCAAGCAAAATTAGTAAATTAAAAAATAGAATATTCGTCTTAATTGGAGATGGTGAATGTAATGAGGGAACTATTTGGGAAACTTGTTTGCTCGCTGCTCATCATAAATTAAATAACTTGATTTGCATTGTAGATAATAATGAATCTACATTAAGATCTTTAAGCATGACAAATCTTAAAAATAAATTCAAAGCATTCAATTGGGAGACTGCTGAAGTTAATGGTCATAATCAATACCTTTTAAAAAAAGCTTTAAAATTAAAATCCACAAAACCTTTAGCAATAATTGCAAAAACAATAAAAGGCAAAGGGTTAACCTTTATGGAAAAAAATCAATATGAGTGGCATCATAAAAAAATTGACTCTATTGTTTTAAATGAAATTAAAAAAATTTTAAAGTAAAGATGAGAAGACAACTAACAAAAACCGTTACAAAATTTTTTATAAAGAATAAAAAAGTTATTTTACTTCTTGGCGACATAGGTGTTTTTGGTTTCAAGAATTTATTAAAAAAATATCCAAAAAGAGCATTAAATATTGGGATACTAGAACAATCAACTATCAGCTTCGCTGCTGGGTTGTCTAAAAGTGGTTTTATTCCTATTGTGCACACAATTGCTCCTTTTATTGTCGCTAGAGCATTCGAACAATTAAAAATTGATTTTGGTTATCAAAAATTAAGGGGCAATTTTATAACTGTCGGGAGCTCTTACGACTATGCCTCACTAGGGTGCACTCACCATGCACCCGAAGATATAAACTTACTTAAAAATATTCCAGAAATGCAAATTACACTTCCTGGAACCTCTGAAGAATTCGATCAATTATTTAGCCAATCATATAAAAATAAATATTCAACATATTATAGATTAAGTGAATATGAAAATAAAACTAGTCAAAAAATAAAGTTTGGAAAAGCAAATATTCTGCAGAAGGGAAACAAGGCTACTATAATAGCATTTGGCCCTGTATTAAATCACATTCAACCATTCATAAAAAAATACGATGTCAACTTACTCTATTACACAACTATTAGACCTTTCGATAAAAAAATTATTAGTAAAGTAAATAATAGATCTGGCAAAATTCTTATAGTAGAACCTTTTTACTCAGGATCAATTAATGATGAATTATGTAAAACTATAAAAAAGAAAATTATTATCAAAAATATCTCAGTGCCACAAAAATTTCTTACAAAATATGGCTCAAAAATAAATCATGATTTTGAATTAGGGTTTAATGAAGATAAAATAGAAAAAAAGATTAAAGAACTAATTAACTTATAAAGTCTGTATGAATAATACTTTTTATAAATTTATTTTTAAAGAATGCAGTACACTCTATGATGAAAATAAATTTAAATTTTTAAAAAATAAAAAAATATTAATTACAGGTGCAACAGGTGTTTTAGGTCAATATTTTATAGCTTTTTTTTTAAAAACAGCAGAAAGCAAATATAAACCAAAAAAAATATTTTTAATACATAAAAATAAAATACCTAATTATTTATTATTTTTAAAAAAAAAAAAAAAAATTTTTCAATTTATAAAGCTAAATTTAGCAAAACAAAAAATAAGGCAAAAAAAAAGATATGATTACATCCTTCACCTAGCAACTTATGGTCAGCCAAAAAAATTTCTAAAAAATCCTATTGAAACCTATTTCTTAAATACATCTCTACTAGGAGATTTAACAGCTAAATTAACTAAAGGCGGTAATTTTTTATTTTTAAGTTCAAGCGAAGTATATTTTGGACTTAGTAACAGACCTAAAGAAGATAAAATAGGCATAATTAACCCTAGAATGGATAGAGCTCCCTATATTTTTTCAAAATTATCGGGTGAAACCTTTTTAAATATTTTGAGAAATAAATATAAAATAAACACAAAATCAGTCAGACTTTGCTTAGCTTTTGGTCCAGGAAATAAAAAGAATGACAATAGAGCTATGTACGAAATAATAAATAAGGGACTGTTGAAGAAAAAAATAATTTTGAACGATAGTGGATTGGATAGAAGATCGTATATTTATATTTTAGATGCTATTAAAATGATAATTAACATATTTTTTTTCGGAAAAGAGAATACTTATAATGTTGGCGGAAAAAAAATAATAACAATAAAAAAACTTGCAGAAGAAATATCTGAAATTCTAAAAATACCTTTTCAACAGATAAAGGTAAGGAGAATTAATAAATCATCTCCTAAACTATCTATTGTAAGCACCGATTTGTACGATAAAGAATTTGGAAAAATTAATTATTACAATTTTAAAAATGCTTTAAATCAAACAATTCTTTGGCAGAAATTCTTAAATAAAAAATAAATTTTTGCTACTTTTAATTTAAATATGACACTATTTTTAATAAAACTTTTTTTAAATAGTAATAAAAATTAGTAATTCAAAAAATAACTTTCAATATTTATTAATATGAAATTAAAAATAATAAAAATTAATCCTCTACATTCGATTGGTTTATTCTCAGTTATCATAGTTGCATTAAATTTCCTATATTATAGAAAAAAAGACGAACTAATTTATTTTAAATTTGATAATTTACTTTACTCTAATAAACTCAATATTTGGGATAAATTCTTTATTCAGCCGTTTAATGAATATCAGGACATAATAGAAAAGAAATTGTATCAAAAAGATTACAAAGTAGAGTATTTCAACAACTATAATAAAAATTTTCCGCTAAATTGGGTAGGCAAAAATATTAAATTATTTTATCAAAAAGAATTAATAAATAAATTTAGAAAGATTTTTCAGGAAAAAATTATATTTAATAATAAGATAATTAACAAAGCAAAAATATTTGAGGCAAAATATTTAAACAATAAGACTTTATCTATACATATAAGAGGAACGGACAAATTTCACGCAATTGATGGTCATCATAAAAATTTAAGAAATGAACTAGACTTTTCAAATATTGAGAAAACAATTAAACTGAAGATGAATCAATACAAAATCAAAAAATTATTTTTAGCATCCGATGATAAAGAATATGTTAAATTAATTAAAAATAAATTTAAAACAGAGCTAACTAAAATGAATTCCACAATTTTCTCAGAAAAAAAAGGTGTTCATACGGAGAATGTCTATCAAAATGAAGATTGTAAAACAAAATTAGGTGTGGAAGCTATTTTGGACTCAATTCTAATATCAAAATGCTTTTACAGTTTACTCTCGCAAAGCAATTTAAGTCTGGTTTCTATATTATTAAGAAAAGATTATAAGTATAAATTAATAGATGAAAATTTAAAAAGTAGATAGAAACGTTGTAATATAAAAAAAATTTACGAATAATTTTTTTTATATTTAAATAATTTTTTAATTTGTTGAAAAGCTGAAAATGTTACAAATAATATTAATTGCAATAATTATAAATTCACTCTCTGATAGCTTAATTTCAAAAAATTATTACTTAAATAACGATTTTATTCATAATTTTAAAGATTTAAAAGATAAAAAAGAAATTTTAAATCTAATTTTGACATTATTTTTATTAATCACAATTTTAATAATTATTTTTTATATAACTGCAAGCTTAATTTTTTTTTATTTTAAAAATTTTAAAATCTTATTATTAATAATGCCATTTTTTTTTTTAAATGGTTTTTTAAAATTTTTTTTAAATATTTATAAAAGTAAATTTTTAATATACAGTCAATTAGCAAAATATTTTATATTAATAATCATAATTTTTAAATATTTTGAAAAAAATACATATATTATTATATATTATTTTTTATTAACATATTTGCTTGAAATTATTGTAAATTATTTTATATTTGTAAAAAAATTTAATTTGAAAATTAACTTAGTTTCTAAAAAAGATTATAGAATTTTTTTTTTTACCAAAAAATTCATTAAAAATTTAATATATAAACAAGAAAAAAAAGTTGCGGTTATACTATTTGGAGTATTTTATATAATTTTTTTACAATTTAGAAATTAATATTAATATAAGTCTAACTATCGAGCCCGATATATAAAAAAATTAATTTTTTTTTATGAATTTATCAAAACTTCAAATATAAAAATAGTTAGATACTATCTGGCAAATTTATTACGCATAATTCTTTATAAATTTTTTTATAAAATTAACCTTAAGTTAGTTAAAGTTATTGATGAAAAAATATTATTAAATTTTTTATACAATCTACGTCCTTACAAAACCAATCATGAACTAATCAGACTGGGCGAATCTAGAGACGGCGGATATATAATTCCTAACGATCTAATTGGAGTTAACGCTTGCATCTCTGGAGGGGTTGGTCCTATGATTGGATTTGAACATGATTTAGCAAAAAAAGGTATCGATTGCTATATGACGGATTATTCAGTGGAAAAACCACCTATTTTTCATGAAAAATTTTATTTTTTAAAAAAATTTATTGGTACAGAAAATAATGAAATTTATATCAAATTTGATGACTATTTTTCTAAAATTCAAAAAAACTCACAAGATTTTATTCTTAAAATAGATATAGAAGGAGATGAATATAAAATACTTCCTTCAATAAAATCGGGAGACTTAAAGAAAATGAGAATTATTCTTATAGAATTTCATGGTTTTTCAAATGTCATTACTTCTTTTGGTTATAATTTAATAAAATCAATTTTTGATAAACTTCAAGAAAATCATACTATAGTTCACATAAATCCCAATAATGTTTTGCCATCAATTAAATTTTCAAAAAAATTAGAGTTATATGATCTATTAGAGATAACATTTCTTAGAAATGATAGAATAACTGAGAAAAAAGAAAATTTATTATTTCCTCACTTATTAGACTCGAAAAATAATAATATTTTTAAATCTAAATTACCTGAATGTTTTTACCAAAAAAAAGATTAGTTATTTTTTAAAAAAAAGTGCTTATAAACAATGTTTTTATTAAACTATATAACAGAATTAAAATATAATGTTTAAAGCATTATTGTTTAGATTTTATTAAAATTAAATAATATTGTTAATAAAATAAAATGTCTAAAACCCACTTAGCTGAATTAAGTAAAATTCTTTCAATTATTTTTAAAAAAAAAATTAATTTAAAAGTGAATAGCAATAAAACCGATATCCAGAATTGGGACAGTCTTGCAGATGTTAAAATAATATTAGCAATTGAAAAAAAAATTAAAAAAAAAATAAATATAAACTTATTTATAAATGCTAAAAAAATATCTGATATTATAAAATTAATAAATAAATAATGTTATTTAATTCTTATTTTTTTTTACTTCTCTTTTTACCTCTATTTCTTTTTATTTTTTTTTTTTTTAAAAATAAATTTTTAATTACGTTTTTTTTTTCCTTTTTATTTTATTTTTTTAATAGTCCAAATTTTTTTGTGATGTTTTTTTTACTAATAATAATAAATTATTATTTTTCTAAATTTGTTAAAGATAAATTTATATTCATATCCGCAATAATATTTAATTTGTTAATATTAATTTATTTTAAATATTCAATATTATTTGAAAATTTATTTAATATTAATTTGAACAACAATAGTTTAATTTTGCCTTTAGGAATTTCATTTTATACTTTTAATAATATTATCTTTTTATTTGATTGTAAAAATAAATTAATTAAAAAACCTAAATTAAAACATTTTTTATTTCTAACCAGTTTTTTTCCACATCTAATAGCGGGACCATTTATAAGATTTTCTTCTATTATTGATCAAGTTGTTAATAAAAATTTTTTACAAAAAAATTATAAAAATTTATTAATTGGTATAATTATTTTTATTTTGGGATTATCTAAAAAAATATTTTTAGCAGACGAATCTCAAATATATGTTGATAACTTCTTTAATAAAGTTCAATTAGGTTATGAACCTGGATTTATAACATCCTGGATACATTCTAGTTTATTTCTTTTTCAATTATATTTTGACTTTTCATCTTATAGCGATATGGCGATTGGTTTAGGATTGATGTGCAATATTAAATTACCTATCAATTTTGATTCTCCCTTAAAGAGCAAAAGCGTCATTGAATTCTGGAGAAAGTGGCACATCACATTGACGAAAATAATCTATGAATTTATATTTATACCAATATCAATTCGTATTCATAAAATTATTAATATTAATAATTTTTTTATAATTACTGTTTTTGAAAAATTTTTTCCTATAATATTTACTTTTTTAATAGTTGGGGTATGGCATGGGGGTACTTTAAATTTCATTATTTTTGGGTTATTAAGTGGATTTTTAATATTTATAAATCACATGTGGAGAGATTACGTTTCATCAAAATATTTAAATAACCTTAACAATTTAAAAATAATAAATATAGTTAATTGGCTTTTAACATTTTCAACTATTGTTATTTCTTTTGTTTTTTTTAGATCAGAAAACTTTTCAGATTCATTAAAAATTATTAATGGTATGATAGGCGTATATGGTTTTGGATTTCCCAGGGAATTAGCGGATAATTTTGATTTTAGTTTTTTTAAGATTTTTACTACGTATGATAAAGTTTTTGGTTTTAATGCAAATCATAATGCAATTGATGAATTATTATTAATTTTAACATGCTCGGTAATAGCATTTAATTTTAAAAATTTAAACTTACTCTCTCAGAATAATCAGGTTTTCTTTGATCTTATTATACGTTTTAAAAAAATTACATTCTTATGTTTAGTATTAATATTTATGATTGTAGTTTTAAATTTATCAAATAATTCATCTTTTATATATTTTAATTTTTAATGGAAAAAAAAATTTTTTTTTTTTTTACTATAATTTCATTTATCACACTTACTGTTATTGGCATATTTAATTTTGTCGTGGATGCTGATTACAAATTTTATAAAAAAAAATATTTTATTTCTGAACTTCAAAAAAATTTTGCTGAAAAAAAAATAATTTATTTACCAAAAAATGCAGATTTTCGGTTAATAAAAAGATATTTATTTAACGAATATAATGACAACCTAGATATTCTTTTATGCGGTCCATCTAAAACTGCAAGCATCAACACTGATTTTTTTAAAAATAAAAAATTTCTAAATATTTCAGTCCAAGCAATGAATATTGATGATCTTAATAATTTATGTTTCGATGCTTATAATAAACTGAAACCTAAAATTATTATTATTGAAATTTCACATGACCTCTTTGATAATTATTATAGTAATAGATTTAATCTAAAAAATAATCAAAATGCAAATTACACATTTAAATTTCTAAAACCTAATTTTTTTTCATTATTAGAATATTCTTATACTAAGAAAAATTTTCTATTTTTGTTAAATAGTTTAACTAATAATTTTAATTCCCCTGATGAGTATGTAGAGCTTTATTATGATGGCAGCATGAATCTACAGCCAAATATAAAAAGGAACTATAATTATTATAATAATGATAAAGATTCATTAGTATTAGCCAAGTCTGAAAATAATGAACTTTTTAAAATGGATAAAAATATTTATTCACAATTAGATAATATATTAAATTATTTTAGCACAAAATCTGAGGTATATTTACTGCAAGTACCATTAAATTCCATTTTCGATAAAGTTTCTTATCAAGATAATGAGAATTATTTAATTATTGAGAACTTATTAAAACAATTGGAAAAGAAAAAAATTAATATTATTGGATCATTCCATAACTCAGATGTTGGCTGCACAGATAAAGATTATTTAACTGTAAATCACCCAAATATAAATTGTCTAAAAAAAATTTTTATTAATTTTTAACTATTTTTCTTAATTTTCTATTAGTTTAATTAGTTAATTTAATAATTTTATTTTTTATTTCATTAATTATTTTAGGATTAACGATCGTACTCAAATCACCAAAGTTATTTTGTTGGGGTTTCAGTAAAATATCTCTCAATAATCTTCTTAAAATTTTACCGCTTCTTGTTTTGGGTAAAGCGCTTAAATAAATAATTTTTTTCGGCAAAGCAAATGATCCAAAGTTAGCATTTATGCTATTATTAACTTCTTGATCAATTTGAGTAAAATTAGTGGTTACCAAAAATAAAACCAAAGAAAATCCCTCCAAATGATCTGGGGTGGCTACTGCGCAAGCTTCAATAATTATTTTATTTTTCATCAAAATGGACTCTATTTCTTCAGAACCAATTCGGTGTCCTCTTATATTTATAACATCATCTGTTCTGCCGTGTACTTCAATATAAGAATTTTTTTTAGTTGCAAAATCAAACATCCTGAAATTATAATTTTCATCCCAATATTTTTTATAATAATAAATACCATTAATAACTTTCTTCATACACCCTGGCCAAGGAGTAATAATCCTAATTTCTTTCTTTTTTTGATCTAATGCTTTTATCTTAATTATATTAGATACGGGCCTTCCAACTGATCCATGCGGGGAGGTTTTGATGTTGTCGGAGTATTTGGGAGAACATATAATAGCTGAAGTTTCCGTTTGGTAATATGTATTAATAATAGCTTTATTTTTTAAATTAAAGGTTTTAGCAAACCAAATACCGACTGATTTAGCTAATGGCTCGCCCATAGATCCGAGGGTTACTATTGAATGCTTTTTAAATATTCTATTTTTATAGATTTCTCTCATTAATCGAATAAGAGTGACGGGCAAATAAAATATTGTAATTTTCTCTTGCAGTACTTTTTCTAAAACGGTCTTATTTAACAAAGACATTGGTTTTTCTAATAAAATAGTTGTAGCTCCTAATGATAATGGTCCAAATAATGCATAAGAGTGTCCATTAATCCATCCAGCATCAGAGGCTGTTAAAACAACAGAGTTTTGGTTCATTCCAAATTGTTCAATACAAGTGTATTTGGCATATAATAAATATCCGGCAGCAGCATGAGTTATGCCTTTTGGGTCACCAGTAGATCCCGAGGTAAACAAAGTAAACAAATCATTATCAGCTTTGTAGTGATCTATCCTGTAATATTTTTTAATTTTTTTTTTATTTTTCTCATTTAGAATATTTTTTAAATTAAAAATCTTTAATTTTTTATCAGATCTAACTTTTTTAAATATTTTATGAGACCCGTTTGATAATATTACATCTGGTTTAAAAATTTTAACTCTTGAGTTTATCGCCTCTAATTCTAATTCTTTAAACAATACACAGAAATGCATTCCTAAATTCGCACAAGCTAACATTGAAATTGCCGACTCTATAGATGCAGAAGAATGAATTAAAACTTTAGTATTCTTATTTTTTATTTTTTTTAAAAAAGCTGTTAAAATTGAAACTAATTCATGAATATCTTTGTACGAATATTTTTTAATTACCGCATCTTTAGAAAAAGTAATGATGGCAGTTTTGTTAGAATTTTCTTTAAACTTATTTTTTTCATCACTAAGTGAAATACAATTTTGAAATACATTTAATCTTCCGTCAACAAACCATCTAAAAAAAATATTTTTTTTTATAAATGCTATTCTTGGTCTTTTTTTCCAATATAAAAGTTCATGACTTTTTTTAAGCCAAAAATTTTTAATATTATTAAATCTTTGCATTAAAGAGTTAAATTAAATCTAAAACATTGTAATTTGTATCGAAAAATTTTTTCAGTGCATAAATCAAGCCAATTGAGCTATTAGTAACGGTAAGCTTAACGTGTTACCACGCTTCCACACCCGTCCTATCAACGTCGTAGTCTACGACGGCTCTATAGGAAGA
>Ga0214921_10001082_pt1 | contig 47374 bp, 43 predicted proteins | sample LL1505_MetaG_FD_177992 | JGI IMG/M metagenome (GOLD analysis project Ga0214921, IMG submission 177992) | Freshwater microbial communities from Lake Lanier, Atlanta, Georgia, United States - LL-1505 | ecosystem: Environmental > Aquatic > Freshwater > Lake | place: USA: Georgia | collected... | reverse complement strand
GCGCTTGGGATGGCGAGCGCAAAGAGGGTCAGAAGAAAGAGAGTAACGAGCCTTCTCATCGCCCCTATTAACGACTCTTTTAAAGGGTTTCTCAAGGTAATTTCCCTGAGGCTTGAGGGGGGGGTAAGAAGCTGAAACAAATGGTTATTTACCGCCCTCGCTTGTCCTAACGGTTAAAGTTTCTCTTTCGGGTACGTTCACGTTGACGGGCATGGGCTCGTAGGAATCGGCTATTCATCCTTCGCCGCGCCAAAACTCTCCCCGCCGAGATCGCAAAGCTAAAAAGTAGCCCCAAACCCCACGTGATACCCCTCAAAGTCTTTTCCGGAGACGTAACTTGCGCCGGCCGTGATAGTTGAGATCCATGTGCCCGCCTCAAGAACCTCTGCCACCACATCACCCCCAACCTCAAAGAGATCTCGTAGGCCGAGCCCCGCGACGGCGCTTCCACTTATGTTGTTCCACTGAAACATCGGCCGCACCGAGATCGGGGATCCTGCCACCGACGCCCCAGTTGGAACCTGAATATCGACGCGGTTCGTCGCGAGCCCCGTACTTGAGCTGATGTTGATAGCTGAGCTGTTTGAGGCGATCGAGTCGTTAAAGAGGTAGGTGTATCCAAGGTTGTAGTGAAGGGCTCCGAATCCGAGGTCGTGCTGATAGTACATCTTAAGCGCTGGAGAGTAGGTAAAGACCTCTAGGTTCCAATTAAAGAGCTCGCGATCCGCTGGGCTAAAGTTTTGCTGGCTGTAGGGATTGTTAAACTCGTAATCGTTCTCAACGTGGCTGTAGGTAAGAGCGGCGCTCGGAGCTAGCGTAAGCGAATCGCTCACGCGAATAAGGAGCCCAGCGCCTCCTGAGAGGGCGAAGAGCTCCGTTTTGGTATCGTCGCTCTGACCGATACCATCAACTGGAGCTACTCCGGTTGTGGTCCGAAGGAGCGCGCCATTTCCCATAAGGTACGGCCTCGTGGTATCGCCCGGCTCCCCGAGCGCCGTCTCGGCCGGCAGCCGGACGGTCGTATAGTTCTTATCCGGCTGTCCAGAGATCCTCTGGCGATAACGCCCCGTTGAGATCGACTCCTGAGAGGCGAAGAGGGTGTTCGCGTTAACGGACTCGTTGATGACCCCATTTACGAATTTTTGAAGGTTCGGCGTTACCTCAAGGGGCAAAACCTCTCCCTCGGCGCACCGAAGCCACCCGACCGCCGCCATAAATCCTACCAGGAACGCGAACGCTCTCACCTTTCACCCGCTACGATTTATGCAGAGCGGTCAGGGCGCCCTTCGCGCCCGCGATAGCTTCGCTCCGCTGGTTTGAGCGGCACCACGTCTCTCTTCCCCGTTGAGAGCCATCCGCCGTCAAGGGAATTGCTAAAAAGGTCCCCCCCTCTTCGTGAACGAGGTCGGCTAACGGACCCTCCTCGCCTAAGGAGATCTGCTCCGTTACGGGCCCGTCCTTTGAGCGCTTATGACTTGGATCTCGCGACAGGAGCGCCTCTACTTGACGCGCGCCCTCGGCCGAGAAGGTTCGCTCAACAAAACCTATATCTATTCCATTTGTCTGAAACGCTTCGTGGCAAAGGAGCCACGCATGAAACGGGGCGGTGGTTTGAATGCCTCCAACCGAATACTCTTTGAGAAACTGAAAGGCGTTGTAGAGCGCCCCCGCTCGAGTATCTCCTCGCACGATCACCTTACTGAGGAGGGAGTCATAAAATGGCGGGATCGAATCGCCCACTCGATATCCGAAGTCCTCTCTAACTGAAGCCATCTCAGGACGGTGCCACTCGGTGATCGTTCCGAGAGCTGGGCGAAAGCCCTCAAAAACATCCTCGGCGTTTATGCGCAGTTCGATCGCGTGACCCGTCCACGTGACATCGCTCTGCTCGATCGGAAGGGGCTCGCCCATCGCGACCTTAAGTTGCAGCTGAACGAGATCAACGCCTGTTACCACCTCTGTAATTGGGTGCTCAACCTGTATGCGTGTGTTGATCTCTAAGAAATAGAAATCGCGCCCTGAAACGAGGAACTCGGCGGTTCCGGCGTTGTAGTAGCCAACGCTCTTAGCAGCCGTCACGGCGGCTTGGTGGATCTTCTCCCGCGTGTCGGGATCAAGAAAAGGGGCCGGCGCCTCCTCGACGAGCTTTTGGTGCCTTCGTTGCGCCGAGCAATCTCGCGTCCCGAAGTGAATCACGTTTCCGTGCATATCTCCGAAGAGCTGCACCTCCACGTGGCGGGGGCCCTCGATGAACTTTTCGCAGTAGACCTCGGGGCTCCCAAAGTTTTTCCGCGCCTCAGCGCGGGCCCTCTCGATCGCTTCCGCCATCTCGGGCGCGGCGCGCACGATTCGCATACCACGGCCACCCCCACCAGCAGCCGCCTTAATAATAACCGGAAAGCCGATCCGTTTAGCTGCTTCAATCAATTCATCATCACTTCGAGCGCCCTCGCTCCCCGGGGTTATCGGAACCCCAGCCGCTGAAACGGTACGCCGAGCGTTCGTTTTAACCCCTAAGCCCCGAATGCTCTCAGGGGATGGCCCTACAAAGATAAGCCCCGCCTGCCCGACCTGCTCGGCGAAGTCGGCGTCCTCGGAGAGGAATCCGTACCCTGGATGAATGGCCTGGCACCCCGAGCCGAGCGCGGCATCGATTATCTTGCTCCGGTTTAGATAGGAATCCGCGGCCGTTTGTCCCCCGATCTTAACCACTTCATGCGCCTCGCTCGCGGCGAGCGACGAAACGTCGACTTCAGAAACGGCTAAAACCGACTCGATACCCATCTCAGAGCACGCCCGAATAATTCTGCGAGCGATTTCGCCCCTATTGGCTATGAGCAATTTTCGGATCTTGGTATGGTGCTTCATGAATAAACTTCTATACTACGCCCCGCCGAGGCTTGCGCTTATATGAACGATTCTACAACCCGCCCTATTCACCACAAGGTTATCATTCTTGGCTCCGGTCCTGCAGGGCTAACGGCGGCTATTTATGCGGGGCGCGCCAGCCTCTCTCCCCTCCTTATCCACGGCCCCCTCGCCGGCGGACAGCTAACAACTACAACTGATGTTGAGAACTACCCCGGCTTCCCGGAGGGGGTCATGGGGCCTGAATTGATGCAACTGATGGAGAAACAGGCAGTTAGGTTTGGAACCTCAGTAGCTGTTGATACGATTGTAAAGGCCGACCTTTCAAAGCGTCCCTTTACCCTCACCGGACAATCCGGCGCTTACTCTTGCGACGCGCTGATAATCTCAACGGGCGCCGCCCCAAAATACATCGGCGCGCAGAACGAGCGCGAGCTCCTCGGCTACGGGGTTTCAACGTGCGCGACGTGCGACGGAGCTTTCTTTAGGAATAAGATAATCGCCGTTGTCGGTGGTGGTGACTCAGCGTGCGAGGAGGCGTCGTTCCTCACCCGTTTCGCTAGTAAGCTCTACCTCATTCACCGCAGAGACTCCCTTAGGGCCTCAAAGATCATGCAGCAGAGGGTCCTATCAAACCCGAAGATAGAGGTTCTTTGGAACAAGGGCGTGGTCTCTGTTGAGGGATCCAAGAAAGATGGTGTGACTGGGCTAGTGCTAGAAGACACCGCAACCAAGCAGCGCTCAACCCTTCCCACGGACGCCCTCTTCGTCGCAATAGGCCACACGCCGAACTCGCAGTTATTCACGGACCAGCTAGAGATGGACGAGAACGGTTACCTCCTCCACAAGGCCGACTCCCCTGAAACCTCTATCCCGGGCGTGTTTGTTAGTGGCGATGTTCAGGACCACGTATTCCGTCAGGCTATTACAGCGGCTGGATCGGGGTGCCAGGCGGCGATAAGCGCCGAGAGGTACCTAGAATCGCTCAATGAGTAGGTCCGTTTCCAACAGGCAAAAAGCTGTAGAGTTGGGGTCTTAGATCGTGTTTCCACAGATCTTGCGAGTTCCTGTGGATAACCTGTTAATCACTGTTAGAAGCTCGTTAGGCGCTGTTCGCTGGATGGCCCCGCCTTGCTCATCCACACGTTTTCAACAGGGTTTTCCACAGGGGAGGCGGCCAGGATCCAGCAGCTCCTCCCGCCTTTCCAAACCTCTTTGCGAAGAGAGATCTTATGATGATTGAATAACGAGAGCAGGGGCCTTGGGGTGTTTGCTTGGCTCCCCTCAACAAAAAAAAGGGGGGCGTCTTTCGACACCCCCCTTGCTGTCACCTTTCGGTGCGTAACCTACGCTTTAAGGAACGCGATTACGAACGCAAGAATCACGAGCGACTCGATCAGCGCCATACCGATAAGCATCGGAGCGAGGAGCTTTCCACCAACCGATGGGTTACGGCCGTAGGACTCGAGCATCGCGGCTACCGCCTTGCCTTGACCGATTCCGCCACCGATTACAGCTAATCCGATCGCGAGACCAGCGCCAACTGGGCCAAGCGACATGCCGCCTGCGGCCTCTTCTGCTACCGCGCTAGCTACCGGGGCAACGGACGCTACAAGCGTTGCTACGAAAAGAGCTGCTCCCTTGGCGATTGTTCGTACAGTTTTCATCCTACTCTCCTTGTTTTTATTAAGTGAAACCAATCCAATCTGGATATCGAAATTAGTGGTGCTCGCCCTCTTCATGCTGAGTTGCAAGCATTATGTATATCATCGTAAGCACCGTCGGAACGAACGCTTGCATGAAACATACAAAGGTGCCGAGAGCGTAAAATATCACCGGCAATAGGAACGGAACAAGATCGGACAAGATACCGAGAACGATGTGATCGGCGTTTATGTTCCAATAAAGACGGAGGTTTAGGGTCAAGATCCTAAGCGCCGTTCCAAAAAGCTCCAGGGGAAGGATGAACCACGCGAGCCACCAAACTGGGCCCGCGAAATGCTTCAGATACTTAACGAGTCCGTTCTCCTTGATTCCGTAGTAGTTGAAGGAGAGGAAGATTAGCAGGGCGACTGGAACGGTCGTCCATACGGTGGTTGTGGCCGCCGGCATCCCCGGAATTAGACCGAGCAAGTTGAGATTAAACACGTAGAGAAAAACGGTTGCGGTAAGTGGTAGATACTTGCGGTTCTCTTTGCCAAGTACTGAGTCCTGAAAGCCAACAAAGGCCTCGATAAAGAAATCAAATATCCCTGATGTAGTGATCTTTTCTTCAGGGATAACGCCCTCTTCAACCCCGCGCACCTTGCGTCGACGCGACAACACGTTCGCGCTCTGCGCGCCCACAAAGAGAAGGAGCGATCCGACCGCCAAAGCGGTTACGAATTTCTGAGTGTTTGGATCGGTTAAACCCAATGAATTTAGGTAGGTATAATGCGCTTCCATGCCTTCTCTTTAAGCGCCCCTGTTGTATAAGATTTATTCGATTATGGCAAACCTTTGCCGCAACCCCCTCTTTCTACATCGGCTAGCGCCCCGCGCTCGCCGATCTTCGGGCGACTTCCGAGAGGATCGCTTTTTTGGTCGCTATTCTTTGCTCTAAAATTTTTTGTTTAACTAACTTGAAATAAACTCGGCTCCTGCTATCATCCGACTCGCCTTCCCTGGCGCTTGAAAAAATCCTAACCAAATTCTTGTAAATTTTTTTTCCCGTACTATAACCGTCCGTCTCGCTTTCGTTAGGCGGCGCGACACTCGCGCCACTTCATAACGAAGCAGTCCGCTAAGAGTAGCGATGTAGGGTGGTGTTAAGCGGCATGGACAACACGCTGGTTTCTGAAAATTACGATCAGAGCGATTCGCTCGCTACAAAACCAGCCTCTCCGCGCGATCCTTCGAAATCATCAATCGCCTCGGCTTCACTTGAACAGAGCTGGGCGCTAGCTATCGCTGATGTGTGCGGAGAGATAAACCCTCACATCGTAGCGGCCTATATTGAGCCGTTAGTCGTCGACGTTGGAGCGTCCTCGCCCGAGCGTTTTACGGTTCGGGGCCCCTCGAGGCTGATCTGCAACTACGTTATCAACCATTTCTCAAGTCAGCTGCGCGATCGCCTCGCGCATTTCTTGAGCTCTCCCGAGCTTGTGTTGTCAGTTATTCCTAAAGAGGCCCACCAAACATCCCCTGACTCTGAGAGCGCTAGCTTACGTCGCCCAGCCACGCCTTTCATCGTTAAGCGCGTTCGGCCAACGCCAAAATACGACGCGAAAACCCCTGAAATTAGCTCATCCGATATGGGCGCCGCGCCCTCCGCTCCGCGCCCTGAAGGTGAGATGTTCAACAACATTAACCCGCGCTACACATTCCAGGATTTCGTTGTTGGAAACAGTAATCAGTTCTGTCACGCCGCGGCGATGAGAGTGGCTGAGAAGCCGGGTCAAAGCTACAACCCTCTCTTTATCTACGGAGGCGTTGGTCTCGGAAAAACCCACCTCCTTCACGCCATAGGAAACGCCGTTCTCCACCGAAACCCCTCGGCTCGAGTTCTCTACATGTCCTCGGAGACGTTTACGAACGAGCTCATTCTCGCCCTTCGTCACGCGAAAATGGAGGAGTTTAAGAGGCGCTTAAGAACGATCGAGGTTCTCCTGATCGATGATATTCAATTCATCGTTGGAAAAGAGAGAACTCAAGAGGAGTTCTTCCATACATTCAACGCGCTCTACAGCGCGAAGCGTCAGATCGTGATTACCTCCGATAAAATCCCCACTGACATTCCGGGAATTGAGGAGCGGCTACAGACTCGCTTCTCATGGGGGTTAACCGCCGACCTTCAAGCGCCCGACTTCGAGACTCGCGTAGCCATCCTGAAGCAAAAAGCCCTGCTCGAAAACTTTCAGTTACCGGAAGAGGTTGGTCACCTCATCGCGGAGAAGATATCCTCTAACGTCCGAGAGCTTGAGGGCGCGCTCACTCGACTCCATGCCGTTAGCTCGATTCAAAACGTCGCCATCTCGATGGATATGGCGAGAATGGCGCTCAAGCCCCTCCTACAGCCTAAGGTTGTTAACGTGTCAGTGGACGATATTAAGAAGGCGGTAGCTAACCACTTCAGCATCAAAGTGGCTGACATTATCTCGAAGCGAAGGACCAAGAACCTCTCATTCCCCCGTCACATAGCTATGTACCTTTGCAGAAAGCATACGACCGCATCGTACCCCGAGATCGGGGAGCACTTTGGCGGACGCGACCATTCAAGCGTTATCCACGCGGCCACGGTTGTATCAAGTAAGTTATCCACAGACGGACAGGTTAAGGTTTTGGTTGAAGAGATAGAGAAAAGGCTGTTCGGTTAAACCGAGCAATTCCTGTATCTTATAGCTTTTATCAACAACTTATGCCGGCTATTTTGCCTGTGGGTACTCCACGATCTATCAACAGCTTTATACCGCCCCAATGGACGTCAAGAGAGTTGTCGTTTAGACGATCGCGAGAAGGCGACTTGGAGAAGGTTTATTCCCGGCAAAACCCTGTGGATAAGTTGGTGGGGCGGGGTGGAAAAGAGGGCGGCTGTTTTTTGGGGGTGCGCGGGTGTTGGTAATTCTAAAAATTATGCAGGATCTACCAACACGTTTTGACTGGAGTTTAATTATTAAAAACTTATAGTTGGCTATCTTACCCCCGGATTATGGGCCGACTTACTATTATTCACTAATTATATATCTAATAAAGAAACAATAGGGTGAGCATGGATATTACAATTTCAAAAAGCGATCTCTCGAAACTTCTTCACGTAACTCTCGCCATAGCGGAGAAGAAATCAACGATGCCGATCCTCGGGAATATTCTCCTGTGCGCGGAGGACAAAGCTTTAAAACTAACAGCGAGCGATCTTGAGATTACCGCGATAGCGTCGAACCCGGCGTCCGTAAAAAAACCGGGGTCGATCACCGTGAGCGCCAAGGTCCTTGGCGATTTAGTACGAGAGCTTCCCGATGGAGAGGTGACTATTCGATCCGTTGATAGGGATCGCGTCGAGGTTATCGCTGGTAGCTCAAAGCTGAAGATCGTTGGAGTTGGCGCGGAGGAGTATCCGGTTCCACCCGGGCTCTCGCTGAAAACAAAGTGCAAACTACCAGCTCCTACTCTTATCGAGATGATCAACAAAACGCTCTACGCCGTTTCGCTCGATGAGGGGCGTTACAACATGAATGGCGTGTGTCTTGAGATCGTTAAAGAAGGGAAGGCGTCAGGCATTGGCATGGTCGCTACTGATGGACACCGACTTGCTTTAACTACTCGACCGCTTCAGGGCGTTGAGTTTACGGGACTCGCGCTTAAAGGATCGGCAAAACGTGATTCGTCACTCGATCACGTGATTGTCCCTCGAAAGGGTATAGCTGAAGTCAGGAAGGCGCTCGAGACCGTTGGCGACGTTCCTGTTGGAGTCGATGTAAGTGAAGGGTTCCTCGTTGTTGAGGGGCCGGCCTGGAAGTTGGTCGTTCGGTTGCTCGATAGCGAGTTTCCTAACTATGAGCAGGTTCTTCCGAAGACGGATGGAACAAGGATAACCGTATTAAGTGGTCACCTTACGCAAGCCCTTAAGCGCGTATCGCTTGTTGTGAGTGATAAGAACAAAGGCGTCAGGTTTGATTTCTTTAAAAATCTTGTGCGCATCTCAAGCTCATCGCCAGAGCTTGGTGAAGCGCAGGAGGAGTTGGAGATTCAGTACTCAGGAAAAGACTTTTCAGTAGGGTTCAACGCTCGCTACATCATAGATGTGCTCTCAACGCTCGGAGAGAACCAACCATTTGTTCTTGAGCTGAACGGAGAAACGGGACCGGGTAAGTTTTACGCCGAGTCTGACGAGTCATGCTTCGGCATCGTCATGCCGCTCCGCCTCGAAAAGTAGAGACGCTCATGGGCGGCTGAGGGAATCCTCAGCCGATCTCAGCGCCCTCTCGCGAAGGGGGTTTTTTAAAGAGGCAGTTTTATTGTTCGTCTCACGCTTAAAAGTTTATAATTTTAGAAACCTCGCCGATCAAAATATCGATCTCGCAAATGGTTTGGTTTACATCACCGGATTGAACGGCAACGGAAAGACAAACCTCGTCGAGGCGCTCTACCTTCTCTCTGGTTCAAGATCTTTTCGAACCAGCTCGTTTAGCGAACTTCTAAAAAGCGGCTCTCACGAGGGTTCTATCTTTGGTGAGGTCACAACGGCTAACGGAACGGAGGAGTTGGGGATGGTCTTTACGCCAGAGGGGCGAAAGGCCGTTGTGAACGGGAAGGATCTCGGGTCGGTTGCTGATCTTCTGGGGAGGTTTCGGGTAGTGGCGTTTTCGCCAACGGACCTCTCCCTCGTTAAGGGCTCTCCCTCAGGCAGGAGAAGGTTTCTGGACCGACACATGGTAGACCTAAACCCCCCGTTCGTTAATGTCCTGATGGGCTACCAAAGGGCGCTGGCGAGCAAGAGCGCGGTGTTAAAGCAGCCAGGCTGTTCGATGGAAACTCTCAAGCCGTGGAACGAGGTGCTCGCCAGCGCCTGTGAAAAAATTGTTGATAATCGAGCTAAGTTTCTGGAAATTCTAAATGAAAAGTCCAGAGCATTCCACAAGAGCTACGCTCCATCAGATGGTGATTTGGAGATAGAACTCGAGTCTGACTTCCTTCGAGAAGGGAGCGCCCTGCCTCACGATGAGATCTTGGCTCGCTTTGAAGGAGCCGGCCCTCGCGAGATAGCAACGAGGGCGCCAACCGTGGGGGCGCAGAGGGACGATTTAGCGATTAAGCTGGGCGGCGTAGACGCGAAGGCCTATGCCTCGCAGGGACAGACCAGGAGCGTCGTTCTCTCCATGAAACTTGGAGTTATCGAGATGATAGAGGGCAAGACCGGGGAGGCGCCGGTTATAGTCCTCGACGATGTTGACTCAGAGCTCGATCGATCGCGGGCAGGAGCGCTCTTTAAAGCGCTTACGAGCCGACCGCGACAAATCGTTGTAACGGCCACGCAGCCCCCCTCAGAGGAGCTTTTACGGGAGCATTTGGCTCACCTCGCCCCGCCACAAATAGTTACCGTGTCCGATGGTGTGGCTCGCGCTTAATGCACCTCCGCCGAGGCCAGGTTAGCGAGCAAATTATTCCCGTTTTTGTGAGCACTTAGGGATCTTTTTGAGCCCACCAGTAGGAGCGCCAAAAAAGATTTAAAAAACCCAATTGTTTCAGGTTGTTGCGCTGGCAGAGGTGTGCAGGTTTTCTATTTACCAAACCGATCTAACTATCCTAGAATATTGGGGTTACGGAGTTTTGGAGAAAGGTAATGACGACCGCGCCGAACGCACAATCATCTGATCTTGTTTACGATGCTGGGCAGATTAAGGTTCTTGAGGGACTTGAGGCTGTTCGAAAGAGGCCGGCGATGTACATCGGAGACACCTTCTACCGCGGGTATCACCACCTGGTTTGGGAAGTTCTCGACAACGCTGTCGATGAGGCTCTCGCGGGGTACTGCAACACGATCAAAGTGACGCTTCACACGAACGGGTCCGTCTCGGTCGAGGATAACGGCAGAGGAATTCCCACCAGCATCCATCCAACTGAGGGTGTGAGCGGCGTTGAGGTCGTAATGACCAAACTTCACGCCGGCGGAAAGTTTGAGAAAGAGGCGTACAAAGTTTCTGGCGGTCTTCACGGCGTCGGAGTCTCGGTTGTAAACGCCCTCTCGGAGTGGTTAAGGGCCGAGATAAAGCAGGGTGGCAAGCTTCACGGAATGGAGTTTCGTCGAGGCGATCCCGTCGCGCCACTTAAAGTTCTTGGCGACGCCGAGGGAACTGGAACAAAGGTAACTTTCTATCCAGACCACACGATCTTTCAGGAGACAAAGACATTTAACTACGACACCGTGTCACACCGCGTGCGCGAGCTAGCGTTCTTGAACGCGGGTCTTCGTATCGTTCTGATTGACGAGCGCACCGACAAAGAGCAGGAGTTTTATTTTGAGGGGGGTATCCGCAGCTTTGTTTCGTATATCAACAAATCAAAGAGCCCGATATTTCCCGATCCGATTTTTATAAGTGGCGAGCGCGATGGAATAAGCGCGGAGATAGCGCTCCAGTACAACACCGAGTACCAAGAGAACATCTACTCGTACGCCAACAACATCAACACCCCAGAGGGCGGTACGCACCTCATTGGCTTCAAGGCCGCGTTGACAAGAACGCTCAACAACTACGCCAATAAAAACGATCTTCTTAAGGGGTTCGGAGAGGGTATTCAGGGCGACGACACCCGAGAGGGTCTCGTTGGAGTTGTCAGCATTAAGATTCCCGAGCCCCAATTTGAGGGGCAGACCAAATCCAAGCTGGGAAACAGTGAGGTAAAGGGGTTCGTTGAGCAAATAGCCGGCGAGCAGCTCGCTAAGTTTTTTGAGGAGAACCCTCAAATAGCGAAGACTATCGTTAACAAGTCCCTTGAGGCGGCGCGGGCTCGCGAAGCGGCGAGAAAGGCGCGAGAGCTCGTGCGACGAAAGGGCGCGCTTGATAGCGCGGCGCTTCCAGGAAAGCTCGCCGACTGTCAAAACGAGAGCCCTGAAGAGGCGGAGTTGTTCCTGGTCGAGGGAGAGTCCGCCGGCGGATCCGCTAAGCAGGGGCGCGACAAGAAGAACCAAGCCATCTTGCCGCTCAAGGGTAAGATCCTCAACGTTGAGAAGGCGCGCTTTGACAAGATGCTCTCATTCGAGGAGATCCGAGTATTGATTACAGCACTCGGTACCGGCATCGGTTCAGGCGACTTCGACGTCAATAAGCTGCGGTACCACAAAGTGGTGATCATGACCGACGCCGACGTCGACGGAAGCCATATCAGAACCCTCCTTCTCACCTTCTTCTACCGGCAGATGAACGAGGTTATCTCAAAGGGGCACCTCTACATAGCGCAGCCACCGCTCTATAAGATAAAGAAGGGAAAAACCGAGCGCTATCTAAAGAACGAGAAAGAGTTTACAGAGATTATTATCGGGGGGGGCGCTGAGGGCGTGTCCGTTCAAGATAAAAGCGGACGGTCGGTCGGCGCGGATTCGATCGCCCCGCTCCTTGTCCGGGTTCAAGATGTTAAGCGCGCGCTGACAGAGATTCAGATGGAGCGACTCGATCAGCGCGCCATCGTGGCGCTCTCAGAGTCTGGAATATCCTTCAGCGAGACAGCCTGGAAGCGCGACGAAATCTCGAAGTTGCTCCCGAGCGTAATAGCGGCGATTAAGACTCGAACGATCGCGGAGCCAAATGTGGAGGTAGTGCCCGACCACGAGGATGAGGCGGCTTTCCGGATCACCACGCGCATGAGGGGCGTTCAATACGTAACGACGGTTACTCGCCGTTTGTGGATATCCGATAAGATCGCGGCGATTCGCGCCATCTACGCTGACGCGCGAGCGCAGGTTGGCGAGGGGCCCTACACCATTAGCGCCACCGGCGAGTCGAAGGAGCGCGCGACGGTCGATTCTATTGAAGAGGTTTCGGATTGGGTTGACGCGCGTGGGCGCAAGGGACTCTCGATAACCCGATACAAGGGGCTTGGAGAGATGAATCCGGAGCAGTTGTGGGAAACCACGATGGATCCGACCCACCGCAGGCTCCTTCAGGTGACGATTGATGACGCGATTGACGCCGATCAGATCTTCACCGTTCTCATGGGCGATGAGGTTGAGCCGCGTCGAAAGTTCATCGAGGACAACGCGCTGAAGATTCGAAATCTGGACATTTAAGGCCAGGTATAGTGAGCCTAAAGCCTATATTTTCAGAGGGTTCCGCTGGCGCGGTTGACCGCTAGCGGCTTCTTCGCTACCTTCTCTCTCTAACACGTTAAGGAGTTTTGTTATGGCATCCCCTACTAAAAAGACTGAAAGCCGCCGCCACGCTCGAAACCTTAAGCGCATCACGAAGCGCAACAAGAAGGCGAATCTGAAGGCTCGCAAGGCAAGCAAGTCCAAGTAAGCGCTCTTTGCGCCCCACAGAGATGTTTAAAGCGGTGTCGGAAACGACCCGCTTTTTTATTTTGACTCAATGTGACCGGATTAAGAGGTCCCCGGGGAGCTCGGCGCTCGTTATAGCGTCTCGCCGAGGAGCGGCTATTTGGCGGCTATCGCGTGGTTTGTCATAATCAAATCAACACCGCGCGACCTGAGCAAACCCCACATCTTTGGCTCGTCGTATTGTGACCCAGCGACGTTGATAAGAATGGGGATCTTGGCCGCGTGGGCCTTTGAGAGAGCGGCTCCAGTTATCCAGCGCTCAAGCTCAACGAACTCCACGCCGTGGGCGATTGCGTTGTCGAGGGACCTCTCGTCTTTGCAACGGGCGAGGACCCGAGCGGTGGGCGCGGAGCTCCTCACTCGCGCCACCCTGTTTTGACCGCGAACCTGGATCACGACCCGCTCAAAGGCGCCGGCGCGGTTGAGAAGCGCGATGACCGCGTCTACCAACTCGTCAGACTCGGCTTTTAAATCGAGTTGAAGAAATGAGCCTGTGCCTCGAAGCGCGCGCAGGGCGTCAGAGAGTAGTGGGATCGACACGGCGCCACCTGGATCGAGGCGCACCTGGGCGCGCTCTTCAGTGGATAGATCTTGGACCGGGCGGCCGAGGAGGTTTTTAGGGGCGACCGAGTTTGTCTTTTTGATCGATCCGTCATGAAAGAGAAACAGTCGCCCGTCTTTTCCAAGGCGCACGTCAACCTCAAGAAAGCGTATCCCAGCGCGAGCTGAGGCCGTCAGGGCCGGTAGCGAATTATCGGGAAGGCCGTTGTGGAGTGAGCCCCGGTGAGCGACGACCTGTCTTATGAGGGGGCGACTCTCAGGAACGGCCTCAAGCTTAGCGACGTCAAAGGTGGGCGCGCAGCCAGCGAAAACCCCCGCGATCGACGCCAGAAGGATCCCCTTTATGCGTGAGAGCGAAACGCGCGCGCGCAATCTATCCAACCTTCTGACGCAATCGCTCCATCAGTCCCGAGAACTTATCTTTTCTGATAATTCCAGAGAACTCATTTCTATAGTTCGCGACCAGTCCAATGTTTTCAATTACCACGTCGTAGACGCGCCAGTGTCCGTCTTTAAAAACCAACTTGTAATCGATCGGAAACGTGTCGCCCTTGCTGAGCACTACCGTTTTGACGAGCGCTTTCGGGCTTTCGACCTGCTCTGTCTCAACTTTAACCATTCCCGGCTTTACGGTCTCAATCTTTGAAAGATAGGTGCGAGCGAGAAGCTCGGAAAATACCGACGTGAAATCTTTCTGTTGCTCGGCGCTAATGTCATTCCAATTGGCGCCCAAGGAGCGGCGAGCCATCTCATCAAAGTCGAACTTAGGGTTGATGATCTCTCTGAGCTTTGATCTTCTCTGAGACTTTTGAGAGTCCCCGGGAAGAGACTCCACGGTCTTAATTATGCTGTCGATAGTTTGCTGTATCTCGTTTCGTGGCGACGTTTGAGTCTCGGCAAGGGCCGCCCCACTCGCGAGCAAAAAGAGACCTACGGTAAAAGCAAAGATCTTATTAGTCATACACTATCCCCTAAACCCCTTTTTTCTCTCAGGCCCCGAAGAGACCCCTATTTCTTGGCGTTCGATCCGCTGTCGTCTTCGTCTTTATCTCCACTAAGACTGTGCACAACCTTGCCGATCACATCCTCAATGTCCACGACCGACTCGGTTTCGGTCATAGTGCCACCCTCGTCGATGTATTTATCAGAGGCTCCGCGAGATACCTTAACATACCTATCGCCAATAATTCCCTTGGTACGAATCGAGGCGATATCATCGTCCTTAAGCTTAACCGACCTCGTTAGTTTCAGCGTAACCCTAGCGACAGGGTCCTTAAGGGAGATGTCGGACACAACGCCGATCGGCACCCCCGCGATTTCAACTGAGGCGCCGTATTTAAGGCCCGAGATGTTGTCAAACTCGGCGTAGATCAAATAGGTGTCCCTCGAGCTGAGCTCCAGGCCGGCGAGCCCAACGGCGAGGTAGGCAGCGGCGCCAACTCCCGCCATCGTGAAGAGCCCCACGAAGAATTCGAGCGAGAAGCCCCTCTTGGGAACGGCTATCGGAGCGCCACCCTGAGGACTATTGAATTTTGATTGGTCCATCCGTTCTCCCGTTTAGGAATTGCTGCACAGCAAGGTCAGGCGAGGCTATCATCTCAGCGGGCGTGCCTTCGGCGATAATTTTTCCGCCAAGGATCATGGCCACCCTCTCAGACACCTGAAAAACCTCCGGAAGCTCATGGCTTATCACTAAACCCGTAAACCCCCACTGATTCTTACACGCATTTATCAAATCATACACCTCCTGACCATCGAGGGGGTCGAGGCCGGTATTTGGCTCGTCGACGAGGAGCACCCTTGGTTCAGTAACGAGCGCTCGCGCCATGCCCACCCGCTTGCGAATACCGATCGACACCTGCTCAGGATAGTTGGTCAGATACGAACCAAGGCTGAGAGCCTCAGCTATCGCGAGAACCTTTGCGTGAGCTTTGGAGGCGCTCAGGCGAACCCGCTCAAGAAGAGGAAAGGCGATATTGTCGTAGATCGTAAGGGAGTCAAAGAGGGCGGCGGATTGGAAGAGCACGCCAAGGTGGCGACGAATACTATTTTTGTCGCTCTCGGATCGAGCGGCGGTAATGTTATCGCCACCAATATAGATCTCGCCTGAGTCGGGAGAGAGGATTCCCATGATAAGCTTCAAGAGAACGGACTTTCCCACCCCGCTCGGACCCACCACGGCGGTAGTCTTTCCTGGCTCGATATCGATGCTCACATCGTCGAGGACAACCTGAGATCCGAACCGCTTGTGTACGTTTCTTACAGAGATCATCGATTACTTCATAAAGACGCGGGTGAGTACGCTCGTTAAAAAGTAATCAACGATCAGCACCGCGACCGAAGCGGTCACCACTGATTGAGTGGTGGCCTTATTAACGCCCTGCGCGCCAAACCCACACGTGTATCCCTTGTAGCAGCTCACCCAGCCGAAAATCAGGCCAAACACGGTCGCCTTGATAAATCCTGAGTAAACGTCAACGAGCCCAACCGCGGAGGTGATCTGACTCATAAAAGTGCCGGCGCTTAGCCCCAACAAACCGACGCCAACGAGATAGCCGCCGAAGATTCCGATCACGTTGAACATTCCGCATAGGAGTGGCATCGCGATGATTCCGGCCAACAAACGGGGCGCCATAAGATACTTGATCGGATCGACCGCCATAGATCGAAGCGCGTCGATCTGCTCCGTTATCCTCATGATCCCAAGCTCGGCCGTCACCGCCGATCCCGCCCTTCCGATAACCATCAAAGCGGTCAGCACCGGGCCAAGCTCGCGAATAAGACTTAGCGCCACGGCAGGCCCTGTGTACGCCGTAGCGCCGAACTTCGCCAGAGTGTACTCGCCCTGCACGGCGAGAACGGCGCCTGTGAAGAGTCCGATCAGGCCTATCACAAGAGTTGAATTTACCCCGATTTGGAGCAGCTGTTGCAGGTAAAGATACGGTCGATAGGGAGGCTTAACGAGAGCGGCGGCTGTTCGGTACAAGAAAATCCACGATCGCCCCCACTGCTCGGTAGTATTGATAATGAAGGAGCCAAAGCGCTCCGTTGCGGCGACGAGATTCATGAGCGTTTGCGATGGCTAAAAAGAACCTTTATACCCGAGACCTATAACATAGAACTCGTTTGATGTAGCGCGAGTTGATTTCAACTCTGAACGAACTAACTTATTAAACATGGGCCTCGCGGTTTTGACAAACCCCTCTACGGAGCCTCCTTTGAACACCTTGACGGCGAAATTGCCCCCTCTTTTAAGGAATTGTTGGGCCACATAGAGCGCAAGCTCGGCGCAGGCGACTGTTCCTGCCTGATCGGCCTCTTTTATACCGGTTAGTTTCGGAGACATATCCGAAATGACGGTGTCGAAGCACGGGCCGGGATTTTCCAACAGCTCGGTTAGATCTCTGGCGTCGCCGGTGATGCTTGTAAAGCGCGGGTCCGTGATGGAATCAACCGTAACGAGATCGATCGCGGTTACCGAGCCGCGGGGACCGACGATATCGAGGGCTACCTGACTCCACCCCCCCGGCCACGCGCCGACATCGAGAACCTTCCCTCCAACAGGGATGACCTTATAGGAGCTCTGAATCTCAAGGAGCTTATAAGCCGCGCGAGACTCAAAACCCTCCTCTTTTGCTTTTTTATAGAGGTGATCCTTCCGGTTATACTCAGACGCCATGGGCCCAGCGTACCAGGAGAGGAGGGAGTAATAATAGGTACAACCCCGTTTTGTTGTTCAACTTCTTGATAACAGGTGAAGCCAGGGGGAGAATTATTCGATATAGGGATTGGATATAGAAAAAGACTTGAATGAGGAGATCGCTTCGGTATAGAAAAAGAATGAAAGCACGATGTGGAGGCATGGTATGGGAAACGAACTACTAACAACAGGAATGGATTTCGTTTGTGCGGCGCTCACCTTGGTTTACATAGCGAGACTGCTGTGTGAGGGGTGGCCGATGGGAAGCCGGATTGAGGTGGCGTGCGGCGTAGCCAAGGTCTCTCTGAGGGGGCAACAAATAGCTCGCCGATTACGATAGTGGGGAGGTGGTAAGGGCCAAAGAGCTCCTGGACAAGGAGGCGTTGGTTGCGGAGACCCCGGGGAGATGTTTCATCTCCCCTTTTTGTTTTATGGTGGGTGCCCATGGCGGCGCCTTAGGGGCGCGCCGGAGCAAGCGCGTGAGCCGCGAACGTGAGTAGGCAAAGATGTTTCCATTAACCCCCCCGACCGAATCGAGTCAGACCCTCTTGGAGGGGCTCAACCAGCCTCAACAGGAGGCGGTCATGCACGGCGACGGGCCGATTCTGGTGCTAGCCGGAGCGGGATCGGGCAAGACCCGAGTTCTCACCCACCGGGTCGCGCAGCTTATCCTTGAGCAGAGCGTTCAATCAGAGCGGATCCTCGCGGTTACGTTTACCAACAAGGCGGCGCAAGAGATGCGCGGGCGTCTCGCCGCGTTACTGGGGGAGCGGGCGCAGCGGCTCTGGATAACGACCTTTCACTCGGCCGGGCTGCGGATATTACGACACAACGCGACCAGGCTCTCATACAGCAATCAGTTCGTTGTGTACGACGATCAGGACACCAAAGGAGTTCTGAAGCAGGTTTTAAAGGATCTCAATATCAACGAGGATCGTTATCCCCTCGATACTTTTTCGCGCGCGATAGATCGGGCAAAGAATAATTATATCCTCCCGGAACAGCTCGCCAAGCAGAGCGGAAGCGTTGAGTCAGACCTGCAGGCGCAGGTTTACGATCGGTATCAGAAGGTTCTGCTTGAAGGCAACGCGATGGACTTCGGCGATCTTCTTGTCAACGCCGTGAGGGTGTTGAGGGAGTTTCCCGATGTGCTTGAGTACTATCGGAGAACGTTGCACTACATCCTCGTTGACGAGTTCCAAGACACGAACAAGGTCCAGTACATGTTCATTAGGCTCCTGGCGGAGCCGCGGCGCAACCTCTTTGTTGTAGGTGACGACGACCAGTCGATATATGGATTTCGAGGGGCGACGATCAGCAACATCCTTGAGTTTGAGAAGGATTTTCCAAGCACAAAGGTTGTAAAGCTTGAGCAGAACTACCGCTCGACCTCCACGATTCTCAACGCCGCGCATGCCGTCATTGAGAAGAACAAGTCGAGAAAGGCCAAGAAGCTTTGGACCGCGGGAGAAGAGGGCGACACGATTCGGAGCTTCATCGGATACGACGAGAACATGGAGGCCGATTTTATCGCCTCTGAAATCCGCAAGCTTGCGACCCAAGGGTATCGACATTCAGATATGGCGATTCTCTATCGAACGAACGCCCAGACGCGCGCGCTTGAGGAGTCCTTGGTGAGAGCGAAGATTCCTTACAGGATATTTGGCGGGCTTAAATTCTTTGATCGAAAAGAGGTTAAAGACATCCTCGCTTACGTAAGGCTCCTCGCCAATCCCGCCGACAATCAGGCCTTTCAGCGCGTGGTAAATACCCCGCCCCGAGGAATTGGCCCGCAAACAGTTCAGCTCATAGCGGATGAGGCCAAGGCGACCTCGATGCCATTTTTGCACGCCGCTGTGACGGTAGCGGAGTCTAACAAGAACGTTAAAAAATTTATTGAGTTGATGGGCGAGCTGAAGGAGGCGAGCCGTAACAAAGGGCTCGGTGACCTTTTAGCGTTCGTAGTTGAAAGAACAGAGTACGGGCCGCGACTCGCGGCGATGAAGGACCCAACGGCGCACTCCCGAATCGAGAACCTCCAAGAGCTTGAGTCCTTGGGCCGAACAATGGAGAGGCAGGGCGCGACAACTGATGAGGTGTTGAGGGACTTCCTTGATAGAATAACACTGACATCAAGCGCGGATGTGCCGACGGGTGAGAGTGGGGCCGCGGGTGACGCTCATCAAAAGACTGAGACGGTGTCGCTCATGACGCTTCATTTAGCGAAGGGACTAGAGTTCCCAGCTGTATTTTTAGCCGGCGTTGAGGAGGGGCTCCTGCCGCACTATCGATCCCTTGATAACGCTGTTGGGCTCGAGGAGGAGCGCAGGCTCTGCTACGTCGGGATCACGCGCGCCATGAGAGTTCTCTATCTAACCAGAGCCCACAACCGAGGGATGTTCGCGGCCGGGGGGAGCGCTGTAAGCGCGGGCGGCGCGCGCATAGTCAGCCGCTTCGCGAAAGACATCGCGCCAGACTCTATTGAGGCGGTCGGGACGGAGCGGTCTCAGGGAGCGACGTTTTTTGAGGGGTATCCACGATTCTCCTTTAACGACGACGTGGATAGCGATGAGGGGGGAGGCTTCTCAAGTTGGAAACGAAAAAAGGCCCGCGCCTGGGATAGTGAGCCGCAGTCAAAAACGGATCTCTCCCTTGATCAGATTAGGGGCATGCTGATGCCAGCGGATCAGATGAAGGGTGAGTCGGTTATGCTCGCTGAGTACCTCAATAAGCCAACAGCCGCTTTTGAGCAGCTCGCGCCCGGGGTTGAGGTGGTCCATCCATCGTTCGGAAAGGGGAGCGTAGAGAGCGTTAAGGGCGAAGGCGCGGCGGCGACCGTGTTTGTTAAGTTCGAGAACTTTGAGGGCATTAAGAAGCTCGTCTACCGTTTCGCGAAGCTCGTTTTGGTGACGTAGCCATCGTGAAGACCTTCTAAACTAGCCAGCTGAGCGCCCGAATGAGCGATATAGTCGATTAAACTCTCGGCAGATAATCTCGAGGAGAAACAAGAGAAGCGCGATGGAGGCGAAGATCCGAGACAGATCTCGCTTATTTGTGGCCACCTCAAGTTGCTTCGCGAGGGCCTCTTTGTCGGGATTGACTATACCACCCGAGCGCGAGGCTATTTGCTGAAGGAGTGGCGTGTTAGGCTTAAAGCGCGGGCGTTCGCTGAAAGAATCCTCGGAGATCTCCCAAGCTATTTGTGGGAGCGCCGCGTCTCCGATGAGGACTGAGGCCGTGTACTTACCCGCGACCGCTTTTTGCAGCCGGCCTTGATAGTGCCCGGGGGAGATCTCTCGGAGTCCCAGGGGAACTCTCTCGGACGAGGGAAGCGTGACCTCCCCTCGGGGAGTGGAGGCTCCCGCCTCTTGGAAGACCGAGAGGTCAACTACCACCTCGCCACCCTCAACCCAGGATCGGAGCTCAAAGTCGATGTTGGATCGGGCCTTACCGGAGGTGGAGATCGTTGACTCTACGATGTCGGACCAGAACTCATTGATTGATGGCCACTCAATCCACCGCGAGGACCAGCGCCCGTTCGCGTCAGAGGTAAAGGAGCAGGCGCGCCCCTTGCCCACCTGCCATGACGCCAAGAGTGGGAAGCTCCTTCCTTCCTCGGAGACGATCAGCTCCGTTCTCGCCGAGTCACGAGGAAGGGTCTCTACGAAGCCCCGGAGTGTCGGAAAATCGCTCAAGCTAGTTGAGGAGACCCCCGAGGGCCCTCGAGAAACTTTGATCTCGGGATTCTCCCGGATTGATTTCTCATCGGACGCCACTTTAACGTCGGAGAGGAAGATCTTTGGAAGATTTGTCGGGTCGGAGGTTTGATAAAAAGATCCCCCCCCTAGCTTGGCGAGGTTCGCGAGAAATCCGTCATCCGCGTCGGCGCCGACCACCACCGTGGAGAGGGTGACGCCAAGAACTCGCATCTGTCTCACAAGATCGAAGTAATACGTGCCCGGATCAGGGAGCTTGCCGTCAGTAAGAACGATCACGTGTTTGCGCCCCGCGTTGACCCGAGCCATTCCTCGACGGGCCTCATCGAGGGCGGGGAACAGGTTGGTTTTTTTGGTCGGATAGAGGCGGCTGATGCGATCGGCGGCGGAGTATCGCACCGGACCCACTTGGGAGATCGGAAGCGCGATAAAAGGCACGTCATCAAAACCAATGACACCGATAAAATCATCATCTTTCAGGGAGGCAAGAACCTCTCGAGCCGCCGCCTTCGCGAACTCAAGGCGAGCGTCCATAGCCATGCTTCGTGACTTGTCTATTACCAACTGCACCGCGACAGTAAGGCGTTTTTTCTCCACGTGCGGCGGCACTAATCGGACTGGGAGAATCTCCTCCACGGCCGAACCGATGTAACCGCCGAGTCCGTAGCTACGATCGCCGCCGATTGTGACGAGGGAGCCACCTCCCTTTACGTATGGGTTGACACTTTGGAGCAGCTGGGGAGGGAGGGAGCTGGCGGGCACATTGTTGAGAATAATCGCGCGATAGTCACTGAGGGGGTCGAGTGACGTGGGCAAGGTTGGAGAGGCTATCTCATCGCGAAGTTGATATGACTGTCCCCGAAGGATTCGGGATAGGAAACGATCGTCATCCGGGCTCCCAGAGAGGAGGAGGACCTTGTCGCGCTTCTCACTTGAAAGCCACGAGGTGCGAGAGACCGAACGCGTCCCCGTGGAGTCGCGCCATGAATAGGTCGCGACGATCGGCTGAAGCCCCTCAATCTTTGGATCGCTCTCTGTCGAGACCGTTACCTCTTGGTTGGAGGGAATGGTGAGGACGCGCTCAAGGATCTTCGCGGAGCCGTGAGTGACGATGAGAGTACCCTCGGCGCGGACGGATAGTGAGTTAGCAAGACTCACCCGCACATCGGCTCGCTGCTGGGATTTAACCACTTGGGGAGCGTACAGCTGAGTTATGGAGATCCCCTGAGGCTCGGGCTCTCCATCGACCGAGAAGGGAAAGATGCGCGGATTGTCGCCACTCGCTAGCGCTGACAACGCGTGTCCCACAGATTCGTATCCATCGGAGAGAAGGAAGGCGATCTGGCCCGTTGTGGCTCGGAGGGACGCTAGTGCCGCCTCCAAGTTGGTGGCGGAGGGATCGAGAGTCGCTGACCCCGATCGAACGGAATCGTAAGATGAGAAATCGTTTATCGCGCTCCCTGAGCGGCGGGCAAAAGGAACGACTCGCATCGGTACACCAAGCGCTTGAGCAAGCGAGGACGCCTTCGATAAAAGCCGCTCTCCTTGAGCGCCGGCCATGCTTGAGGATGTATCAAGGAGCGCGGTTATCTCTCCTATTTTTGTCGTTTCGACTATGTGAGGGCGCCCCAGCGCGATAGCGAGGGAGGCGACAACCAGCGACCTACACACGGCGACAAGGTAGCCACCCCGTTTGCGACCCTTGCCGCGTAAAAAACTGATCGCGATAGCGATTATAAACGGGACCAGGATGGCAAGCGCCCACGGAGCCTCAAGGGTCATGCGTCACTCCACTTTGAGCCCCGGATTAATCTACGCGCTATATCTATCGCGAGGACTGAGAGGGCGAGTGACGCGAGAATAAGAGTCAGGTCTCTAGCCGAGGATGGAGATGGCTTCGTTGTTGTTAGAGGTGTTGGGGGCGGAAGCGAGAGAGGCGCCCGTGCGGCAAGGTCTGATTCCGAATCTAGAAAAGAGTTAAGCGCGACGACTTTTTGAGACCGGTCCGGATACGTGAACGCCACAATACCCGGCGAGTTTGGCGCTACCAGCCTCGACTCTGAAATAGCGAGAGGGACCTCTTGAGGCTTAAGGTAGGCGGCGCTCACTGCCCCGTCAGGGACCTTGATCGTGTTTGGGAGTTCCGAGCCCGCCGCGTGGAGTGAGGATTGAGAGAGCCATTTAAAGGAGTTGAGCATAACTATGCTCAAGGTCGGCGCTCGCGCGCCCTCAAAAGGGAAAATTTCAAAGCCTACGATGAGGTAGCGTAGCCCGTTGAACTCTCCCGCGCACGCGATCGGACCGACGGAGGAGAAAAGTATCGCGGTAGAAGAGTCTGGGCACCGGATCGGACGCACGTCTGAGAGCTCAAGGGTCGAGGGATTCGCGTAGGCGAGGGTCGGATGCGCGCTATCCCACCGGGTTACCTCCCGAGAGTTGGTGGAGCGCTCAAGGATCTCACCGCCCCAGGGGAGTGGGCCTGTGGGTGGAAGAATTAAAAATACGGGCTCTTTGGGTAACGCCGAAAGAGCTTGGCGGTGCATTACTATCGGCAATTGGGAGCCCGATGAAGGCCGCGCCTCCTGGTTGAGATCGGTAAAGGTAATGCTCGTTATCTGCGAGAGTCCAAGGCGGTCGGGTGATAGTGGGCTCGACAAAAGCCACGACGACTTTGACGTCTCGCGAGAGATCCACCCTTCGTTATCGAGCGGAAGAGAGTCATACAGAGAGGGGTCTTTAAGTCGCACGCGCGCTTTACAATATTTCCACGTGGCGCCGTTTAGGCTGAGCGCCCCACGAGAGCGGGTCGAGGTCGAGAGGCCGATCGACACCGGGCCAAGTTGAGACGTGACACCTCGCTCGTCATAGCACTCGCCGTCGAGACGGGCCTCGCGGGGCTGGCCGCCGGCATATCCTACCTCAACCTCCAGTGATGACGCCCCGTCGTTAGGGCGCTCTTGGATAGAGTGAATCCACGCGTTCGTCTGAGTCGAGGGATCAAACGGCAGCGAGGTTACGGTGACGCGAGATGACGCCGTCCCACCGCTCAGCGGTCTGTCGGTATAAATCCAAATCGCGTCGAGGGAGGAGTCGCTCAAGAGAGTCGCGACGCTCTCATCAAGAGCGTCGGCTCGGTAGGACTGGGCGGCGCCTGAAATAGCCACAAGCGCTCGGGTGGATCCAGAGCGCTCCGGAGAGAGAGGCTCCAGTGTCACCGCCGAAGAGTATACGGAGAACGTGGTAGAGGAACTCTCACGCTGGACGTCAAGAGAGGCGGACCGTTTTGCTTGCTCAAGACCGGTTCCCGCGCTGCCGGAGAGAGCCGCCATGCTGAGAGACGAATCGATCACAATCGCCACGTGCTTCCCGGTCTGGCGAACAAACAGCCCAGCCGCCGCTAGGATGAGGAGGATGAACACAGCTAGCTCAAGCCAAAATTGGGGAGGTGGCACGAAGGTTCGCCTCCCTGCCGGCCGGCGCGGCAGGTCTTGCAAGAAGATCAGGGAGGAAACCACCGTTTGTTTGGATGAGCCCCGAACGCGGTAGATGTAGATGAGTAGGGAGAGGGCGCATGGGATTCCAATCAAGAGCCAAGGGAAGGTGGCCGCTAGCGACGAGCTGAGGACGGATATCATACGAAGAGCCCCATCGATGAAAGGATCTCAATCGATCCTTCGGCGAGCGGTTGACGGGCGACGGCGGAGGTGAATTTAACTTGCGCCCCGAGGCAGTGCTCTCTTACCGCGTCAATGTGGCGAGTAAACAACTCTTGGTAGTGAGCGCGTGACTCGCGGTCGAGGGAGAGCCCAAGCGCCTGACCGGTCTCGCTATCAACCAGGGTGCTCCCCTCGCTTCCGGGATCCGGATCGATATCCCTCGCGCCAAGTATTTGTACCGCGTGGAGCTCCATGTTGCGGGCGCGGAAAGCGGAGAGAACCGCCGCTACCTCAGGTAGCGGGTACAGGAAGTCTGAGATAAGGACGCAGATGCCGGGAAAACGGACTCGAGTAGCCGCTACGCGGGCGCTCTCGACGATATCGCCCGCGGCTGCCTTATCGTCGGACACCCCTACCCCCGCGCTCTCAATAAAATCACCAAGCGAAGCGAGGGACCGTGGTCCCCAAAACGCCGGACTGTGGCTTCCGCCGAGGATCGAGACGGTGACGGGGTCGTGACTAGCAAGCGCCACGTAAGAAGCGCACAGCGCCAGGTGGGCAGCTGACTCCCATTTCTCTCGCAGGTCAGGATGAGTTAAGGAACGAGAGCCATCGATGACGATGAAGATCGAGACGGTCTCCTCTTCAAGGTATCTTTTTACGTAGACTTTGTCGCTTCGGGCGTAGAGATTCCAATCGATGTAGCGTGGGTTGTCCCCCAGTTCATATGAGCGATATTCAGCGAACTCAACGCCGTGACCTCGGCGTTGGGAGCGGTGCGCGCCCTGGCGTATTCCATAGAACGAACGACGCGTTCTAAGGGCGAAAGAGTCTAGGAGCCGGAGGGTGTGCGCATCTAAAGCCATGAGTGTATGTGTTCCCTAGCGCGCCGAACGAACCTCCTCAATAAGATCGTCTGGCGTAATCCCGTCAGCTTCAGCTTGAAAGTTTAAAATAAGACGATGGCGAAGGGTGGACGCTATCGCTTTCTGAACATCCTCGAACGCGACATTGATCCTCTTGTCGAGGAGCGCCGCTACTTTCGCGCTTAGCACGAGCGACTGCGCTCCGCGAGGGCCGGGTCCGAAGCGGATGTATCGCTTGGCGTTCGGGGTCGCGAACGGCGTTGAGGGGGTGAGCGCGGCTATGAGGCGCACGATAACCTCCTGTATCGGATCTGACACAACAACATGCCGCACTAAACTCTGCATCTTCGCTATTTGAGTGGGGGCCTCTTCGGGTGAGAATACCGCCTCAACCGGATTCGAGACTGTGCCGGTCGTTCTGGAGAGGATCTCCTTCATCTCTCCTGATGTTGGAGGCGGGACGAGAATTTTAACGAGGAATCGATCGAGTTGAGCCTCTGGCAAGGGATAGGTTCCCTCAAGCTCAATCGGATTTTGCGTCGCGAGAACGAAGAAAGGTCGGGGGAGTGTGTAGGTTTGATTGAGCACCGTGACCTGCCGCTCCTCCATCGCCTCAAGGAGCGCGGATTGGGTCTTCGGGGTCGCTCTGTTAATTTCATCAGCGAGCACAATGTTCGCGAAGATAGGACCCTCTTTAAAAACGAATCGACGTCCCTCGCCCGGCTCTTCGGTGAGCACCTGAGTTCCCGTGATGTCGGATGGCATCAGGTCCGGAGTGAATTGCACTCGCTTAAACGTGAGGCCGAGAGCGGTTGAGATCGCTTTAACAAGAGAGGTTTTCCCAAGACCCGGAGCGCCCTCAAGGAGAACATGTCCTCGCGCGCAGATCGCCGCCAGGGTTCCCCTCACAACCTCCCGCATACCGACGATAGTCTTTCCTACCTCACGCTCAACTCGTTCAAAAGAGCCGTGAAACTCGTTTACCGCTTGAGAGAGAGACGCGGTATCGCGAAGGTCGACGTTGTTCATAAGAGCTTCCTTTTACGTCCTTTTTGTTTGAGCCGCAACGGCGGTCTTCACCCGCCGTTCTCCTTCGGTTGAAGGATGTCTTTATACTCAAGAGGTATCGGTTGGCGACCCTTGAGAAGCGATCCTTGGGGCTTTGAGAGAAGGACGTCTTCCAGGGCGGTTTTGGAGGAACCTTTTGATTTGTTCTCCTCAAGAGTGGAGTCTGATCCCGAGAAGCGAGAGTCAAACTGTTCGTCTTCTCCCCCTATCTGAGATTCTTTGCTGGGCGCGGGGATATCAAGACCGCCCTCGCTCGGCCCAGGTCCGGGTTCCTCCGTCGTGGCTTGAGCGGAGCGGTCGGGCATCGACGAGCGTTCGCCTGACCCAGAACTCTGTTCGCCGGGTATCGGTTGAGACGCCGGGTCCTTGGAAGGGCTATTTTTCGGTGGGCTACCGGAGAAGCCAGACTCCTTCTGATCGGCCTTCGAGCGGGGATCCTGATCCGTATTTCGCGTGCCGCCACTGTGGCCCTCCTCTGGCTTTTCGCCTCCCTTTTTTTGATTTTGTCCCGAGGCCCCCTTGAGCTTTTGATCTTTATTCTCTGGTTTTGCGCCCTGGGAACCATCCACTTTTTCTTGTGACTCGCTGGATCCTTGCTCCGAGCCCTCCTTCCCCGATTTGCTGCCCTTCTCGCCCTTCTCGCCCTTTCCGCTCTTGTCCCCCGCGCTACCACTCTTATCCTGGCCCGCTTTTTTGCCTTCGCTCTTCCCTTGATTTTTGGAGTCGCTACTCTGATCGCCATCGCCATCGCCATCGCCATCGCCATCGCCCTGTCGCGCAAGCTGCTGTTGTGCCCTCTGCAGCGAGCTCTCCAACTTCTCTAGACCGCTTGAGCCGTCTGAGCTCCCTTGAGATTTTTGATCCGATCGAGAGGAAGACGATTGAGAAGAGCCAGATGAGCCATCTTGTGCCGTCGCGTCACCGCCTCCACCCTTACCCGACGAGCGTTTGGATGAATCTTGTTGGCCCCGCGAGTCGCCGTCCGATCCTGCGCCTCCAGCTCCACCCCCTTGCCCGGGACCCTCTCCATCCTCGCCAGACTTCGCCGAGGAGTCGCCCTTGGAGCGATCGTCTTTAGGTTCTCCTTCGCCGCTCTGAGATCCCTCTCCCTCCTTGCTTTCGCCCGCATCTTGTTTTTGAGAGGAGTCGTTCGAGGTTTCTTTCGATCCGCCACCCTTTTCGTTTTTCCCTTGGTTCTCTTCCTTGGTCTCTTCGGTGCGGGAGGCTTCCTCTCGAGGAGAGCTCTCTCCACTCTCCTGTGGGTCCCCGTTCTCTTCCGGATTCTTCCGGTCCTCGCCGGCTTGGCTCGGTTCCTTCTGATTATGTTGAGCGTCATCTCGATCTCTCGCATCCGATCTTTGTGCGGGCGGGGTCTTCTCGCTCTGAGGAGATAAAGGCGCCTTCTCAGATCGATTATCGGGAGAGTTTGGACCGGTCTCTGCCGCTTTAAGCGCGCGCTCTTCGCCGCCGGTTTCCGCGCTCTTTTTTAGAGCTTCGGAAACCTCATCCGCGGCGCGCTCAAGCGAATCACGGGCAGCTTCAAGATCTGAGGATGAGAGATCGTCTATCGCTTGTTGGGCGGCGGCCTGGACTTCGGTTGGTATCTCCGGATGTTGTTCAAGGATAGCGGCGATTTCGCTCGCCGCCTCAGTGAGCGGTTGAAGCGGACGAAAAAGGAAGAGCGCGAGCGCGAACGCGAGGAGGGCGATAGCCGCGAATCCAGCCAGTCTTTCGGAAGTTGGGAGCCTCATTGAGACAATGCTTCGCGGGGTGAAGTTCGAGGGGATCTCATGAAATACCTGCTCGGCGATGAACGCCCCCCGGACACGATCGTGGTGTATTGATGAGCGCGAGAGAGACGTGAACGATTGAACGCGGTCCTTTGTCATTAGGGTGTGGTCAAGGAGGCGGGACGCCTCATCCTCAGATACTTCTAAGGGGAGGTGGGTGGACCTGGAGAGGTAGAGAGCGACGGTGGCGAGAGGGAGTATTGAAACGAGCGGTGTCCACCAGGGATACCACGTCCACAGTACGATGGGAGCCGCGAGGGCGCTGCCCACAAGCGCGAACTTCGCCAATAAAATTCGCCTCCTTCGAGATCGCTCCAGTGAGCTGATCGTCTTAATAAGTTGGAGTAGCTCTGTCGACATGCTCCCCCATCACTCGGGCAGAGGTGTTGGGCTGGTCTCAGGCATATTCGAATCGCTTGGTGGCGCTGGCGCCTCTGGGGCGGTATCACGTTGGCCGCGCTGGAATCGATTGACGGCCTCGTTGTGTTGCTCAAGAGTTTCCGAGAAGACGTGCTCACCCTCTCCATTGCCAACAAAGAAGAGGTACTCGGAGGTCGCTGGATAGAGCGCCGCTTTGATGGCGTTAGCGCCCGGGCTCGCTATTGGGCCAGGTGGTAGGCCGGGAATGATATAGGTGTTGTAAGCGGTCGGGGTTTGAAGATCCGTCTTGGTCAAATTCCCATTAAAATTCGGGATGCCGTAGATCACGGTCGGATCTGACTGCAATCTCATCGAGCGGTTGAGTCGATTGTGAAACACCGACGAGACATAAGGGAGCTCCTCAATCTTACCCGACTCCTTCTCGATGATAGAGGCAAGGGTGAGTATTTGGTGCTTGGTCAGTTGTAGTTCAAGGAGTCGGAGGTTCCACCGTTCGTTCCACGCCTTGTCCAGCTGTCCACGCATCATCTGAATAACTTTCCTGGCGGGAGTGTTTCTTGGAAATCGGTATGTCTCCGGAAAGAGGTACCCTTCAAGACTCTCAGCAGGAACTTTAAGATCCTCTCGTAACTTGGCGTCTTGTAGCGCGACGTTGAAATCGCTCGATAAAACCACGCCCGCGCTCTCCAGAAGGAGCCCGATCTCTTTAAGGGTTGACCCTTCTTTGACCGTTACCTTTTTTAGCACCATCTTCCCCTCAACCATCGCGTCGAGGATCTGTTGCGGCGTCATCGAGGGGGAGAGCTCGTACTCGCCGGCCATGACGAGCCTATCCTTCTTCTGAAATTTCGCGAGGATGCGTATCGCGAGGCTGTGTCGAATGAAGCTTTTCTCCTCAAGGTCAGCCGCGACCTCTCGGAAGGTCTTATCTGGGGCTACCTCAAAGAGGGCGGTAGCTTTAAAAGATTCGTCAAAGGGCCGGAAGAAGTAGTCCTGTAATAACAGGTACGTGATCAGGAAGGCTATCAGTGGCAGGGAGATATAAATCGCCGATATCTTAAGCTTGCGGTTCACAGATTCTAGTAAAAATATATAGACATATCAGGCGGTTAGCTCAAAGTATCGTTCTAGGATCAGACACGCCGCAATCGCGTCAACGTGCTGGGTGCCGCTGGAGGCTTCCGATAGCCTTTCAGATGCCTCCAGGGATGTGAATGCTTCGTCCACGTATTCAATCTTGATGGAGGTACGTTTGGCAAGACGACGAACGAAGGCGTCGACGTTTTCGCATGTCTTTGTTGGCTTTCCATCCGCGTCCAGTGGGACACCAACAACCAACAGCAAAGCGTTACGCTCGGTGATCAGCTCAAGGATTTTTCGTTCCGCCTGGGCCTGTGCCCTCGGCCATACCCCGACAGGAAAAGCGATTCGAACGCTGGGATCCGCGATGGCGACCCCGACTCGAACACTTCCCACGTCTATCCCGATAATGGCCATGCCCATAACTATACCCCCTTTTACCCGCGACCCGTAAGGGATGAGCGGTCCGAGTAGGAACAGGGCGAGATCTCCCCATGTATTGAGGAGGATAGGGGAGCTCTTGGGGGTTGTTCACCCCCAGAAATACAAGGTAGAGTCCGGGCTGCATGAATAATTACGTCCGGGCTGCCCGATTCGCCATTGTGGTGTGCGGCAGTCTTCTGATCATACAGGGGGCTCTTCCCCGCCAGGGCTTGTTTGGCGCGTCCGAGATACGCGAAGCCTCGTCTGCCTTGCTTAATGATGAACAGAGCCCATTCAGACAACTTAATCAAAGCGAAACGGTTGCTCAGCCCGAGAGTGTAGATGGTCCTAATAAGCCGCAGTCCGCAATCGCCAAGACCGTTGAGGTTACCGTAAAAAAAGGCGCGACCTTCTCCTCCTTGTGGAGAGAGATCGGGGGCAAAGCTGAGGATCTGACGGCTGCTCTTAAGGCGCTGAAGGTCTCAGGTATTGGCGCCGGAGCGCTCAAGCAGGGAGAGCAGGTATCGGTTACGCGAGGCGACGGCGAGATAGTGGAGGTGAAGAAAAAAATCTCCTCTGAGGCCACGGCGGTGCTCTCTCGTAACGAGCGGGGTGAGTATGCCTCCCGGGTTGAGCGCGTCAAGGTTGTAGCTCGAGAGAAGCGAGTGACGGGAACCATCATCTCGTCGCTTGGCGATTCCGCCGCGGGGCTCTCCCTCCCCTACGCTCTTGTCGACGACTTTGTTGATCTCTTCAGCAATAGAGTTGAGTTTCGGAAGGACCTCCAGCCTGGCGACACCTTCACGATTATATTTGATGAGCGCGTGACGGAGGGCGGTGAGGTCCTTGAGCCTGGCGCGATAAAGGCGGCTTCGCTCCAATTGAACGGTAACCTTCTCGCGGCCGTTCGACACGTGGCTCCTGACGGGTCCCTCAGGTATTTTGATGAGAAAGGTCAGATGCCAACCAAGGCGTTCCTCCGGTATCCGGTGAAGTATTCGCGAATTTCATCGATGTTCACGCACGCGCGTTTTCACCCGGTTCTGAAAGTCTCAAGGCCGCATAATGGCGTGGATTTCTCCGCTCCGATCGGCACTCCTGTGCGCGTGGTTGGGGATGGGGCTGTTGTCTTCTCTGGCTATTCGGCCACCACTGGAAACATGATCCGTGTCCAACACGACTCAAGATACACGACCGAGTACATGCACCTCAATTCGATCGCGAAAGGGATTCGCAAGGGAGTCCGTATAGCCCGTGGTGAGATAATCGGAACCGTGGGACGGACTGGACTAGCTAGTGGACCGCACCTGCACTACGGACTCTTCGATAAGGGCTCCTACGTTGATCCTATGAGATCAAAGATTGCCCAAGCTCCTGAGGGTCCGATTAAACCCCCACCGGCGGTGTTGGCTATGATAGACGATCTCAAGAAAGCTCACCGAACTGTCGCCGTCGCGGCCAAAGCGAGCGACAAGAAGGCATGATTCGCTCCGTCTCTATTTTGGCGACGGGCTCCGAGCTTCTCGATGGCCGCGTTGTTGATACCAATTCGAATTTTGTCGCGAAGGAGCTCTCCGAACGGGGGCTCGCGCTTAAGCGCATTCTCGTCGTCGATGACGATCTGCATGAGCTTGTTGGCGGGCTAGGCGAGCTGTCAAAGGTCAGCGATTTTATAATCACGTCAGGTGGATTAGGACCAACGTCGGATGACCTGACTCGTGACGCGGTGTCGAAGTTCTTTGGGGTAGGGCTCTCAGAGCATCCAGATGGACGGAAGCATCTCGAGCAATTTTTCGCCAAGCGTGGGCGACCCCTTGACCCTACCAACCTTAAGCAGGCGCTCCTCCCGGTCGGGGCGCGCATGGTGCCAAATGAGAACGGGACCGCGCCCGGCTTTTTATGTTCAAAAGAAGGGTTGGCCACCGTTGTTTCCCTCTCGGGGGTGCCGCGAGAGTTCAAAGCGATGTTCCTTGGCACGGTGCTTCCGATTATTGAGCGCGAGGCCGCCGGGGTTCAGAAGATTGAACGTCGCGCGTTTAAGACATTTGGATTCCCGGAGTCGTTGATCGGCCGGCTCGTTGAGGGCCTTAAGCTACCCCAGGAGGTAGTGGTTTCATATCGAGCCGCATTTCCAGAGGTTCATGTCGTTCTCAAAGCTCCGCAAGGCTTTGACCTCAATACCTCAGCTGGGCAAGTGCGGGAGGCTATCGGCCCTGAGTGCGTGTACACGGAGGTGGCCGACGAGACGTTTGTCGCGATGATTCACCGACACCTTCTGGAGAGAGGGGCCACCGTCGCGACCGCCGAGTCGTGTACTGGGGGAATGGTCTCAGAGATGCTAACTCGAACGCCGGGCTCCTCGGCGAGCTTTGTTGGCGGAATCGTCGCATATAGCGATTCAGTGAAGGCTAATGTTGTCGGAGTCGCCGATAAAACCCTAAAGGCTAACGGAGCGGTCAGCGCGGAGACGGTGCGCGAGTTGGCGGCCGAGGCGCGCGAACGATTGCAAGCCACGATTGGGGTCTCGATCAGTGGGATAGCGGGCCCTGATGGTGGTAGCGCTGAGAAGCCGGTGGGCACCTTCTTTGTCGGTATCTCGTCTCCCTTTTTGACCCGCGAGCTGCGGTGTCTCTATATGAGCGAGCGGCACAATATCCGGACCTACGCCTCCTATGTCGCGCTCGACTTAATCAGAAGGGCCCTCACGGGGCTTCCAGCCCCAGCCACATATCCGATAGCGAAGTGAGAAACGGACCCCAACCCGGCGTCTTTGGGAGCAGTCTCCCCCCATCCAACCAATCCAAACCATTCACACTCACGGAATCCCTACAGCCCCCGCATGGGGATGTGTGATATTCTCATAGTTGGTGTTTATCTCCGTACGGGGTATGTCAGAGAAGGCGCCTAATTTTAAATAAAAAAGAATACCAGATGACGGGATACGGAAGACGAGCGGGGGATCCGAAGGGCTCAATGAAAGAGATGGAAGTTCAGTTTCCCAACGCGAGCGTTCTTCAAGCGCTGGTCGGTGATAAGGACGAAAATTTAAAAACGATAGAGCGCGAGTTGGGACTAAAAATAGGACGCTCACCCAACGGGCTTCTCCTTGTTGGTCAAGACACTGATGTGGAGTTGGGGCACGCGCTCTTAGCCCAGATGCGGGGTTTGATCGATCAGGGAGAGGTCATTTTTAAGGGGGATGTCGAGCGAGCGATCAAGATGCTTTCGGGCAACCAACGCCTGCAGCTCTCCGAGCTCTTCCGCGACCAGATTAGGGTTTCGGGTAAGCGAACGAAGATAGTTCCCAAAACCTTTAAGCAGAAAACGTACATTGAGGAGATTAAGAGCCATAGTGTTGTTTTTGGCGTTGGTCCCGCCGGAACGGGTAAAACCTATCTCGCCATGGCGATGGCGGTCTCGGCGCTTGTTAGCAAAGAGGTAAAGCGCATCGTTTTGTGTCGTCCCGCCGTTGAGGCCGGTGAAAAGCTCGGATTTCTCCCCGGCGATATGGCCGAGAAGGTGAATCCGTACCTACGCCCGTTATACGACGCTCTCTACGACATGGTTGATGTCGATCGCGCCAAGGAGATGGTTGAAAAGGGCGTTGTTGAGGTCGCTCCGCTAGCGTTTATGAGGGGCCGTACCCTTTCAAACGCGTTTGTGATTCTCGATGAGGCGCAAAACACCACGCCCGTTCAGATGAAGATGTTTCTTACGCGACTAGGCTTCGGTTCCACCTGCGTGGTGACAGGAGACCCCACTCAGATCGACCTGCCACGAGGAATGAGCTCAGGACTGAACCATGCCCTAAAGATTTTAAGTGACACTGAGGGGATCTCGATCGTTCACTTCACGGACGAGGATGTTGTGCGACACCCCCTCGTATCCCGCATCATTCAAGCCTATGACCGCGACGAAGATTAGCGCCCTCTTCGGAGAGGAGCGTGCCCGACACATCAGCGTGGTCTGCTACCAAGCCTTTGTGGCCGTTTCCGCTGAATTGTGCCTCGGAGCGCAACTTGGTGATATATCAGGCCCAGCGCGAGTGGTTAGATGTATCGCCCTACTCTTGGTTCTTGTCGGCGCTTACGTCGCGGCGAACACCGCCCTGCCCGGCTTCCGTGAGCGAGAGCCCAAAGCCGACCTCCTTATGTACGCGCTTCTTGTAAGCTCTATTCTGGTTGTCACGGTCGGGAACGTCGTGTCCTTCGCGTTGATTGGGTACGCCGATATGCACGATATGTGGAGAGGCGTGACGGCGCGCTCACTCTCTTTTTGTCTCCCGTTCGCGCTGCCAGTGTTGATCGCTCGATCTATTCTTGGTCTCCATCTAGGACTTGTCGTTGCCGTCTTTGAAACCGCGCTCATGGGCGCCTACCTGCCCAGCCCGGTCATAACGGCGAGCCTCGTCTTTACCACCTCGGTGGTGGCGTGCGTTGAGTTCGTGCGAGTTCGCTCGAGAGCCGCGTATTTACGGGCAGCGTTGAAGATCAGCTTGGCCGCCCTTCCGTTCGCTTTGGTGTCTATGTTGCTGACCCCGCCAACCGGACCCCTTGATGGAACCGCGCGCGTCCTGGGGTGTTTAGTTGGAGGCGGATTAAGCGGAGTTATCGCTGTCGCGCTCACGCCGATCGTTGAGGTTCTTGGAGGGTATGCATCGGACATGCGCCTGATCGAGATGGCAACCCTCGATCATCCGCTTCTCAAGGAGGTCAGTGTCCAGGCGCCCGGAACTTGGAATCACTCGATGGTAATGGGGATGATGGTAGAGTCGGCGGCGGACGCAATCGGGGCCAATCCCGTCGTGTGTCGAGTGGGAGCGTATTTTCATGATGTCGGAAAGACAACCAAGCCGCTCTACTTCGTGGAAAATCAAGCCCCCGGCGATAATCGACACGATAGGCTCAGCCCCTCGATGTCGGCCCTAATAATCAGGTCGCACGTCAAGGACGGGGTCGACCTAGCCAGAAAGCATCGGCTCCCCCGAGTAATCGAGGATCTCATCGCGCAGCATCACGGAAACTCCAAGATTGAGTTCTTTTACGAGAAGGCGCGAAAAGAAGCCGAGGACGCCGGTAACGATCCGGACACCGTGGATGCGGCGCTCTTCTCGTACCCGGGACCTAAGCCGCAGACTCGTGAGGCCGCTTTGCTCATGTTGGCGGACGGCATTGAGGCCGCCGCCAGAACCCTTACTGAGCCCTCATTTGATCGAATCCAGGGGATGGTACAGAAGATGATTAACAAGGTCTTCGCGAGCGGAGAGCTGAACGAGTGTGAGCTGACGCTGCGCGACCTTCACGTTATAGCCAAGTGCTTCACGCGCACCCTTACCGGTATATACCATCAACGAATCGCGTACTCAGAACCGGCAGAGAAGATTACTTTGAGCGCGAGTGATGAGGGGGAACAGGCTGGCCGAGAGGGGGAGCGTCGAGAGCGGAGAGTTGATAATTTGAAGCGGCTGGGGGTTGAGTAGTGAGCCGCTCAAGGAAGAGCTCCGCCCCGATGAGAGGGCGATCCTGGAAAATTCACCTCTCTCTTGAGAGCAGGAAGTTGGGGATACCATCCTCTTGGATCAGAAATACGCTCAAAAAGATCCTGTCTCACGCTGAGAGCGATATCGCCATCTCAGAGGTACGCGAGATCCACCTCGCCCTTACCGACGACAAACGGATTCACGCCCTTAATGTGCAATATCGGGGAAAAGACAAGCCGACTGACGTGCTCTCGTTCCCGCAATTCTCCCCTCAAGAGATATCTGGGAGATCAAGGCGGAAGATCCACGCTCCGAGCTCGTACCTCGGGGACCTCGTCGTCTCAACGGAGACGACCATCAAACAGGCCAGGGAGTTTGGGGTAAGTAGGCGAGCTGAGCTGACGCGGCTCTTAGTGCACGGAGTCTTGCACCTTTGCGGCTACGATCATGAGAGGGTTCCCGCTCGGGAGGCTCAAAGAATGAGACGGCGCGAGCGCCTCATTCGCCAAAAGGTAGTCGGCTGAGTCCCGGGGGGCGGCCACCAGGTGTCCGTTTCGCCGCGGAGCGCCAAGTGATTGACTAACGAGGCGGGCGCAACGTATACGACACCGTATGACACTTCCATTCGACTCCTCCGAATTTAAATATAAACTCCAAGGACTGATTGAGCGCGTAAAGGTCCTTAGGGAGTTTCTTTGACATCCCTACTCTAACCACGAAGGCTGAAGAGCTCGAACGACAATCCCAGGCGGGGGATATCTGGAGCGACGCCAGTCAGGCGAAGGCTCTCATGCGCGAACGGGCACAGAGCGTCGGAACGCTGGAACACTTTAAGAAAATAGAGGGACTGCAAGCTGACGCCGAGGCCGCTCTCGAGCTTGCCAAGGAGTCGGGAGATGATGAGGTGATCGCCGAGGCCGGGCGCATCATGAAGGATCTCGGTGAGAGCGTTGGAGCGCTTGAATTTAAGTGCAAAATGAACGGCGAGTTCGACAGCCAGAACGCTATCGTCGAGATTAACGCCGGGTCTGGTGGCACAGAGGCCCAGGATTGGGCCGAGATGTTAATGCGAATGTACCTCAGATGGGCTGAGAAGAAGCGGTTCGCCACGGAGGTGATGGATTATCAACCAGGAGATGGCGCCGGGATAAAGAACGCGACGATCTTGGTGAGCGGCGGCTACGTGTTCGGAAATCTGCGTAACGAGTCGGGGGTTCACCGACTCGTTCGAATCTCTCCGTTTGACTCTAACGCCCGTCGCCATACGTCGTTTGCCTCGGTGAGCGTTACGCCGGATATTGAGGAGGAGATCGATGTGACGGTTAATGAGGCAGACCTGCGCGTTGATACGTATCGCTCCTCAGGCGCGGGTGGGCAGCACATCAATAAAACGGATTCCGCCGTTAGGCTTACGCACATTCCGACAGGAATTGTGGTTGCGTGCCAAAGTGAAAGGTCTCAACATAAAAACAAGTCTCGAGCTATGAAGATCCTTAAATCCAAGCTGTTTGAGCGTGAGCAAGAGCAGCAACGGGCAAAGATGAACGAGCTAAAAGGCGATCGAAAAAAGATAGACTTTGGCAGCCAAGTTCGAAATTACGTTCTTCAGCCCTACCAGTTGGTGAAAGATTTACGGAGCAACTACGAGACCTCTGATGTAAACTCTGTTCTGGATGGTGAAATCGACTCATTGATCGAGTCGTGCCTTTTGATGACGTAGTGAGCGTGAGTCCTGAAATTAAAGCGGAGCTGCTCCGCGAACTAGCTCTTGAGGTGGCGCAGCCGCACTCAGATATCGGCGTGCGCGCTGGCCTTGACGCGCTCCATCCAACGCATCGCGGTAAACCCGTTGTGAGCTTCGCGTGTTGGGATCTTCTCGGGATTCACGGGAATCCTGAGGCCGCGGCCGCGATGGTGAGGGGCGCTGAGGAGTTCGGTATTGCCGCGAACGTGGCTCGTTTGTCCGGGGGCATCCATGCGCCCCTCACCCAGAGCGAGACGCGAATCGCCAAATTCTTTGTAGCCGAGTCCGCTCTCATCTTCTCCACAAGGAACCAGGCTGTTTTAACTACCATAACGGCGTTGTGCGGAGAGGGGGTTGTTGTTATGGGAACCCCACTCTCCTCCCTCCCCTTGGCCGACGCCTGTGCATTGGTCGGAGGCGATTTTGTTGAGTTTGACGGTGAGTCCCAGTTACGTGCCGAGCTGCAAAAATATGGACTAGCTCGGCGGGTCGTGGTTGTGATTGAGGGGGTCTCCGCAATATCTGGTCAAGTTGCCCCTTTACAACACTTACTCACAGCTATTGAACATGTGGGAGCTTGGGCAATTATCGATGAAACTAACGCACTTGGATGGTCTGGTATTCGAGGGGCTGGAAGCGCCGAGATCGTACCTAGCCATCCATCAATACTTGGCAGGATCGTCGGGTTTCAGGGGGTCGCCGGCTCCGAGGTTTGCGCTCTTGTTTCGTCCCAGGAGCTACGCGAACTCCTTATCTCGCGGTCTCGTTATCTTAAGCAGGAGCCCCCTCCTCCTGCCGCGACGCTTCGATTCCTCACCACCTTAGTTGACACCGTTGAGGTGGCCCTGTCCCAGCGAGATAAGCTCGCTGCCCGGTCGCTCATGGTTAACCGCTCGGTTAAAGCTCAAGGTTGGAAGGTCGTCGGAACTGAGAGCTCCCCTATCCTCTCGCTCTGGTTTGATACCCTCCACAGCGCGAGGACCGCTCAGGAAGCGCTCCTTCAGCGCGGGGTGCTGGTCGAGGCGCTTGCCGCTCGTTCCCTGCGTAGGAATGGAGCCGTTATTCGCGCTCTTTTGTCAAACCTTCACACGCAGGAGGAGGTTCTCATCCTTCTGTCCAGCCTCGATGAGGTCAGAAAGCGTATCGACAAGGCCACGGCCTCAATGTAGGTGCGCGCCTTTTCTGTTCCACGTGGAACGAGATCTCCGATAACGGGCTCATGAGTGTTCCACGTGGAACGTTACCAAACGCCCCTTTTGTGTTGTTATCAGTAGTGAGTCGTGATACCTCTTACCGCTCATTCAGCTGAGTATTTCATCTCTTTGTATGGCGCAGGTCGTAGCCCTCTCGAATCAAAAAGGTGGCGTAGGAAAAACGACCAGCTCCGTTAGTATTGCCGCCCAACTATCGCTCCTTGGCTTTAAAGTTCTCCTCCTCGATTTTGATCCGCAGGCCAGCGCGACAAGCGGCATTGGCGTAGATAAGCACCCTGAAGGGGCTGATTTATACGACATCTTCTTTGGAAAGATGCGGCTATCTGATCTGGTAGTGCAGAGCGCTCTCCCGAACCTAAGGGTGGTTCCTGGTTCGCACGATCTCGTTAGTCTAGAGCTGGAGATCGGAAAGATGCCAGGTCGAGAGCTCATCCTTCGCTCCGCCCTCGCTGAGATAGAGAGAGACTACGATGTCGTTATTATCGACTGCCCCCCCTCCTCCGGTCTCCTTACCCTCAACGCTCTCGGCGCGGCGAACAAGGTGCTCATACCGCTGCAGGCTGAGTACTATTCACTAGAGGGCCTCACTGGATTGTTAAAAACGATAGCCTTCGTTCAGCAGACCTTTAATCCGAAGCTGGACATCCTCGGGGTTTTCCTGACGATGTATGACGCGCGTACCAACCTCAGTATCCAGGTTCACAAGGAAACTGAGGCGCACTTTGGGGAGAAGTTGTTGAAGACAAGAATTCCGAGGAACATCAAGTTGTCGGAGTGTCCGAGCCACGGATTGCCGATCTGCTTGTACGACGCGTCGAGTGCAGGAGCTAAGTCTTACCTAGCGCTTGTAGGCGAGCTTATTGAGCGACTCGGATTAAACAACGATTCGGGAACCGCAAGGGCTGCGTAGGACGTTCCACGTGGAACAGGGCTAAGGCTTTTAATGGAGATGGGTGTGCAAGGATTAAAGAAGGGTTCAAGAATGGCGCTGGGAAGGGGCTTGAGCGCGCTAGTCTCATCGACAGCGCCAGTTTCAGTAGTTAAGCCTCAAATACCTGAAAATATTGGAGAATCTGCGTCTGTGGCCGAGCAGTCCACCGGCGTTCTCTTCGTCGATGTGGGTCGAATCACCGCCAACCCGGATCAGCCGCGCCATGATTTTCCTGAGGCCGAGATCATCGAGCTCTCTGACTCAATAAGATCCCTCGGAGTTCTTCAGCCGATCTTGGTAAGGCCGGTCGCGAGCGGCTACCAGATCGTTGCGGGAGAGCGAAGATTCCGCGCGGCTATCCGTGCTGGGCTGACCCAAGTGCCGGTAATTGCAAAGGAACTTAGCGACAAAGAGACCTTTGAGATCGCGCTGGTAGAGAACGTTCAGCGACTTAACTTAAACCCACTGGAAGAGGCGCGTGGATACCAACGGCTGATGGATGAATTCAATTTCACCGCCCAGGAGGTCTCTGATCGAGTTGGAAAGGATCGCGCCACAGTCTCAAATCTCGTGCGTGTGTTGAAGTTGCCACCCTCGGTGCAGGATATGTTGCGTGAGGGGAAGATCTCGGTTGGGCACGCGAAAGCTATCCTTACCGTGAAGGAGCCGGCCGCTCAGGCTAGCCTTGCGGTCAAAGTGATCGAGGAGGGACTCTCCGTGCGCGCTCTTGAGGCGATCGTTTCGCGAGAGGTTGTTCTCGATACCCCCAAAAAAGGCCGTATTTCTGGGGTTTCTGTACAAGCGCCAGCGTATCCCGAAGTCGAGGAGCGGTTGCGAAACGCCGTTGGTACGAAGGTAACGATCAAGAAGACGAAGCAGGGTGGAACGATTGAGCTGCACTTCTTCTCCGATTCAGAGCTCGATCGATTAATTGATATTCTCAGCGTTTCAAAGGAGTAGGTATATGGCGAATACAGCAAGTTCCTTTCAGTTTTTTGACTCTAAAAACAACCAGAGCAGCGATGCAGCGGGCCGCGCCCAGCAGACCGTAATTGGGAGCGACGTGACTCTCAAGGGAACCCTGAAAGGCGCTGGAGATCTCGTAATCGCGGGCGTTTTCGAGGGAGATATCGCCTCAGAGGGGCGCGTAACGGTTGTCGCCGGAGCGTCGGTTGTTGGAGCCATCTCGGCCGCTGAGGTGATCCTGGGGGGGCGAGTCCAGGGGAATTCAACAGCATCCAAGGCGCTCACGCTCCTTTCAACGGCCGAGGTCCGTGGTGATGTTTCAACTCCTCAAATTGTGATTGAGCCAGGAGCGACCTTTGTAGGTAAGTGCTCGATGCCCCAAACGGCTCAATAAGATCAGGAATTAACGGCTCTCGGGCTAGTTGATCTAATTTAAGAAATCGAGGAATCTGCCGGGCATGGAAGAAACAAATCCAATCCTTCAGCTATTCTCTCTGACCGCTCTCGACGCCAAGATGATTGGGGTTGGGACCGTGTTTATCTTCGCTCTCTACGCGGCGTTAAAAACCGCGCTTTTTAAGCCACTTTTGCGACACGTGGAGGAGCGAGAGGGGGTAACGGCAGGTGCCTTGCACACGGCTGGACAGATGCGCCAGAAGGCTCAGGCGCTGCGCGATCGATATGATGATGGGATGCTTCAATCCCGTATCGCCGCCAACAAGGAGCGCGCGGAGGTAGTTTCCAGGGCGAAGTCACAGGCGGTAGGGGTTGTTTCCGAGGCTGAGGCCCAGGCAGCGCGCGAGCTTCAGGCGGGTCGCCAAGCGATCGCTGAGGCAATTAAGCAGGCAAATCAAAGGGCTGAGGGTGAGGCTAAGGCGTTGGCTGACACGCTAAGCTCTAAGGTTGACGCTCAGCTCACAGTTCATTAGTGCGGCGGTAAGGGGTAGGGGGCTAACCGCCACCTAAAGCCTGAGCGGTTATCCGCTAAATCGCTTTTAAAGCTCAATTAAATTATGAGGGAGAGGGGTGACTTCCGGGTGGATCTTGGCTATCCTTCCGTCGCCGTTTAAGGGCGCTTTCTCAGAGGTAATTGAGGGTATTAAAGACCTAAAAGAGACCTCGGTAGACCGCGACCAGATGACTAAAAGTCTGAACCACAAGATGACGAAAATCCGCACCATCGCTCGAATCGAAATTTCAGCTCTCGCGCTTACGTCCGTTAGCTGTGTCGCCGTAGCTCACGCGAGCGGGGGAGAGGGCGGACACCATCACCCGTCGATCGGTGACCTGACGTGGTTCTGGGTCAACTTCGTTATATACGTAACCCTCCTTACCGCTCTTGTGCGCAAGCCGCTAAAAACCGGATGGGCGGCGCGTCGGGCGCGGATTTCGCAAGAGGTATCAGCCGCCACGGCTGAGGTGGCCGCCGCTGAGCGCGAACTTATGGCCGTTGAGTCTCTCGCGAAAAATATCGCCGCGGAGCAGGAGAGGGCGCGCGCTGAGATCTTAAAGCAAGGCGAGCTTGAGGCGGAGAGTCTCTTAGACGCGGCGAGAGAGAAGTCACTCCGTGTCAAGGCCTCCGCTAAGGAGCTCCTTCAGGGTGAATCGCGATCCGCCGAGGCTCAGTTCCGAGCGGCGCTCGTGTCAAAGGCGGTAGAGCTTTCAAAGGCTCGGTTTCAGAGTGGTGATTTCGCTTCGCGACAGGGCGCCTACGTGGAGGCGGCTGTAAGTCGCTCCAAGAGACTTGTAGGATAGAGAGACTTGTAGGGTAAAGGTAGAAGGAACCTGGAGATAGAATGAGTTCAGGACGAGAACAACGGGTCGCAAAGCGATATGCGCGGGCGCTCTTTGATGTTACAGACCCCGCCGATCTCGATCGCGCCGAGAGTCAAGTTGCCGCGCTCGCTCGGATATGGGCCTCAAGCGTCGACTTCCGTCAAAGCTTAAGCAATCCCCGAGTCTCTGAGAGTGCCCGCCTCGCCGTTGTGGCTGGCGTTGTAGAAGCGCTCGGTGGTTGGGCAACTGACCCCGTTAAGAAAACGATTAACGCGCTCGTGTCTTTGCGCAAGGGGAGTGTCATTCCGGCGCTCGCGGAGATCTTCGCGCTCTTCGTGAGTGAGTACAAGAAGAGCCTCCGCGTCGAGGTAACGCTCGCGGCCGCGGTTAACGACACCACCATTTCAGATCTTCAGAAGAAGCTCTCTTCCGCCCTCGGTGGAGAGGTAAAGATGAACGTAAAAACAGACCCATCGCTGATCGGCGGATTAACGGTTCGTTTGGGCGATTCCTTGCTCGATCGCTCCGTCGCCGGGACGCTTCAGCGGGTCGCTAGCCAGTTAGCGCGCTAATTTTCAAGGAGAGGTAATCGAATATGGACATACGTGCAGACGAGATAAGCAGAATCATCAAAGATAAGATCGGCAACGTATCCGGCGAGCAAGATCTCGCTGAGGTTGGCTCCGTGCTTAGCGTCGGAGACGGAATCGCCCGAATCTACGGGCTCGGAAAGGTCGCTCTCGGTGAGCTGATCGAGTTCCAAAATGGAACGAAGGCGATCGCTCTTAACCTTGAGGAGGACAACGTCGGCGCGGTGGTCATGGGTGACACAAGCGCGATCTCCGAGGGAGATACCGTTAAGCGCACCGGACAGATCGCGCAGGTGCCAGTAGGAGAGGCTCTCATCGGTCGAGTCGTTGACGCCCTTGGAAACCCGATCGACGGACTCGGTGATATCAACACCCCGCACACAAGACGCCTTGAGATTAAAGCCCCCGGTATCGTCGGACGAAAGTCCGTTCACGAGCCGATGCAGACCGGTCTTAAAGCCATCGACGCCATGACGCCGGTAGGTCGAGGCCAGCGAGAGCTGATCATCGGTGACAAGAAGACAGGAAAGACAACGGTCGCTATCGACACCATTATTAACCAGAAGGGTAACGGCGTAATCTGTATATACGTCGCAATCGGACAGAAGCGATCATCGGTTGTTCAAGTGGTTGAGCGACTTAAAGAGCACGGCGCGATGGAGCACACCATCGTTGTATCCGCTACGGCATCTGAGCCCGCTCCGATGTCCTTCCTCGCTCCCTATGCCGGATGCGCGATGGGTGAGTACTTCATGGAGAATGGCAAGCACGCGCTCATCATCTATGACGATCTCTCAAAGCACGCCGTGGCGTACCGCAGCGTATCGCTCCTCCTCAGGCGCCCACCGGGACGTGAGGCGTATCCAGGAGACGTTTTCTACCTTCACTCTCGCCTCCTTGAGCGAGCCGCTAAGTTGAGCGACAAGCTCGGCGGGGGATCTCTCACGGCGCTTCCAGTAATCGAGACCCTTGAGGGTGACGTATCTGCGTACGTTCCAACGAACGTTATCTCGATTACGGACGGCCAGATCTTCCTAGAGGCTGACCTCTTTAACTCCGGTATCCGACCAGCGGTTAACGTTGGTCTCTCGGTATCCCGAGTGGGAGGAGCCGCGCAGGTTAAGTCGATGAAGAAGATCGCGGGAACGCTCCGACTCGACCTCGCTCAGTACCGTGAGAAGCAGGCGTTCGCGCAGTTCGGTTCAGACCTCGACGCGGCAACGCGCGCGCAGCTCGCTAAGGGAGCTCGACTCGTTGAGATCCTTAAGCAGGGACAGAACGTTCCGATGCCGGTTGAGCTTCAGGTGTTGTCGATCTTCGCGGTAGCGAATGGTTACACCGATAAGCTCGAGGTGGCTCAGATTCGCCCCTTCGAAGAGGCGCTTCACCGGCACATGCTCTCCAGCCAGGCGGACCTTATGAAGGATCTGCGGACCAAGGCTGAGCTCGATAAGGATATCACCGAGCGCTTGAAAAAGGCTCTCGGATCGTTTGTTGAGCAGTTCATCGCGGGTTCCGCGGTATCCGCGAATGGAAGCACGAATGGGGTAGGGCACGGCGCCAAATCTCAGAATTCAGCATCAGCTCACGCTACGGCAGCATAGGATAGGTCCTCATGGCAGGTCTTAAAGAGATTCGCCGACGTTTAAAGTCGGTGAAAAACACAAAGAAGATCACCTCAGCGATGAAGCTTGTCGCGGCCGCGAAGCTGCGCAAGACGCAGGAGGCGGTGGTTCGCTCTCGCTCGTATACCGACGCGCTTAAGGGTGTGCTCTCGCAGCTTCGAGGTGGAAGTGAGTTCTCCCATCCGCTGCTTGAGGCGCGCGCCACTGTGAAGCGGGTGCGGATCCTCGTGATGGGAGCGAATCGCGGGCTGTGCGGTGGTTTTAACACCAACGCGAATCGACGAGTTGAGGCCCTTCACAAGGAGCTGACTCAGAAGCATCCCGGAGTTGAGATCTCAACCGTTATCCTTGGGAAGAAGCCGGCTGAGTACTACCGCCGGATAGGAAGGGCATACCTCGACGCTCAGGAGACCCTCTCGGACGACCCGACTCATTGGCCAACGCAAGATGTGTGTCAGCGTCTTGAGGTGGACTTCCTGAAAGGGGAGTTCGACGAGCTTTATCTCGTCTACACCCGCTTCCGATCGGCTATTTCGACAGTAGCGACCGTCGAGCGGCTCATGCCACTCGATAAGGAGGCTCTCGCTACGACGGTGTCCACTGGAGCCGCGGCGACCGGAGTGACGCTCTTTGAGCCGAATCCACAGCGAGTGTTCGACGCGGTTGTTCCGCGGATCGTTCGCGCGATCGTCCGCCAAGCGGCCTTTGACACCAAGGCGAGCGAGCACGCCAGCCGCATGACGGCGATGGACAACGCGACGAAGAACGCCTCTGAACTGATTCATTCCCTCACACTTAAGTTTAACAAACTTAGACAGACCGGCATTACAAGCCAGCTGCTCGATATCGTGGGCGGAGCTGAAGCACTCAAGTAACCAAGGGTAATTGATATGAAAGAAACAATGGGACGAAAAGGAAAAATCAGTCAGGTTCTCGGCGCCGTTATCGACGTTGAGTTCCCCCAGGGCGGCGGAATTCCGAAGATCTATGACGCGTTGTTGACTACGAATCCGAACATCGACAATCAAGAGAACAACCTCGTTCTCGAAGTCGCTCAACACTTGGGTGACAACGTAGTGCGTTGTATCGCGATGGACTCCTCTGAGGGTCTCGTTCGTGGACAGTCAGTTGTTGATACCGGCGCGCCCATCTCAGTACCGGTCGGACAGAAGACCCTTGGTCGAATCCTCGACGTAACGGGTCGACCTATCGACGAGCTCGGCCCAGTTGATACCGACACCCGTTGGTCTATTCACCGCCCAACCCCATCGTTTGAGGATCAATCAACCTCGAAGCAGATCCTTGAGACAGGAATCAAGGTAGTAGACCTCGTCGCTCCATTCCTTAAGGGAGGAAAGATCGGTCTCTTTGGAGGCGCCGGAGTAGGCAAGACCGTTATCATCATGGAGCTCATCAACAACATCGCTAAGGCGCACGGAGGATTCTCCGTATTCGCCGGCGTGGGTGAGCGTACTCGTGAAGGAAACGACCTCTGGCATGAGATGAAGGACTCAGGGGTTATCGATAAGGCGTGCCTTGTGTACGGACAGATGAGTGAGCCTCCAGGAGCCCGTTTCCGTGTGGCGCTCTCCGCTCTTACAACCGCTGAGTACTTCCGTGATGAAGAGGGACGTGACGTTCTTCTCTTCGTGGATAATATCTTCCGATTCTTGCAAGCGGGATCAGAGGTATCATCGCTCCTCGGACGCATGCCGAGCGCGGTAGGTTACCAACCAACCCTTGCAACTGACATGGGTCAGCTCCAAGAGCGAATCACTTCAACGAAGAAAGGCTCGATTACCTCGATTCAGGCGGTATACGTACCGGCCGACGACTACACCGACCCAGCTCCAGCGACGACCTTCGCGCACCTTGACGCGACGATCGCGCTTGAGCGTTCGATCGCTGAGAAGGGGATCTACCCAGCGGTGGACCCGCTCACATCGAGCTCAACGGTTCTTGAGGCGAGCGTAGTTGGAGATGAGCACTACCGAGTCGCTCGTAAGGTTCAGCAGACGTTGCAGCGCTACAAGGATCTTCAGGATATCATCGCCATCCTCGGAATGGATGAGTTGTCTGAGGATGATAAGCTCACCGTAGCTCGCGCTCGTAAGATCGAGCGATTCTTCTCGCAACCGTTCCACGTAGCCGAGACCTTTACGGGAACACCGGGCGTGTACTGCAAACTTGAGGACACTATTAAGAGCTTCGGCGAGCTCGTTGACGGCAAGCTCGACGATCTCCCTGAGCAGGCCTTCTACATGGTGGGTGGTCTCGATTCAGTACGAGCTAAGGCAGAGAAGCTCGCGGCTGAGTTCGCGCAAGCCGCCTAAATGAGAGTGGAGTAGGGGATGTCTGAAGGAACGTTTAAGCTAAGGGTTTTCTCGGGTCGTGGGCTTGAGGTTGAGGCGACAGTATCAGCCGCAACCGTTCCATCCGAGGTCGGTGAGCTTGGCTTCTTGCAGGATCACTGTGATTACGTCGGTCTTATCGCAACCGGGATCGCCTACTTCACTGATGTAGCGGAGGGGTCGACCAAGCGGTGTATCGTTTCGGGCGGCATTTGTACTTTTAGCGCAAATGTCCTCACACTCCTGGCAGATACCGTGGATCTCCCGGAGACCCTCGATCGCTCTCAGTTTGCGCACGATCTCTCGCTCCTTGAGGCAGAGCTTGGAGCATTGAGCACATTCGACCCCGAGTGGGAGATCCTCTCACAGAAAGTGGCTCGAATTAATGCTGCAAGAAGCCTAGAGCACTAGTAAATAGCTAGTGTTTTGGGGCGATTACCCCCCCCTCAAGCCTCAGGGAAATTACCTTGAGAAACCCTTTAAAAGAGTCGTTAATAGGGGCGATGAGAAGGCTCGTTACTCTCTTTCTTCTGACCCTCTTTGCGCTCGCCATCCCAAGCGC